>PJEL010000735.1_pt1 | contig 37098 bp, 34 predicted proteins | sample 1853271 | NCBI WGS metagenome assembly PJEL01 (sample SAMN08108733, study PRJNA415343) | Invertebrate metagenome, whole genome shotgun sequencing project. | host: Globobulimina | place: Sweden: Gullmar Fjord | collected 2015-08
CATACTCTAAAGTGTCATACAAGGTGCTGTATATTGGCTCGCCTGTTTTGTCATCAACTCTAAAGACATGTACAGGATAGTCTGTAGTATTAGTCACCGAAAATTCATGTGCTTGTGTTAATGGGATATGCGGCTGCATTAAATCACAGCTTCCCAAAGCGTTCAGCGTTGGAATATCTTCAACAACAACATTTTCAACATGCTTTTCTTCAATGGTAAAGTCATTGGTAGAAGAAGTGAGTACGGCAACTGCAACACAGTTTCTGTTGCTATCAGTTAGCATCATTCTGTCTGTTTGTATCCAGTATGGTGCAGTATAGCTCTCACCAAGAGCCAAAGTTTTGTAATTAGTGCTATGAGCTTTTCCTGTGGTACTTTCAATCCAAAAAAGAGAAATAGGCACATTGGTATTATTAGTTACTGTTAATGAGTTGGCTGCAGGTGCATCGTATTTTCTTGCATATTGTTGGGCTAAGTCACATGAGCCTAGAACATTATCATCTGGGGTTTCTTCAAGTTTAGGGGCAATAGTAGTAGAATTTTCTAAGACAAAGGCCTTAAAGCCAAGTTCGGTTCTGTCACTAACAGCCCTTAGTGTAGCGATAAAAGCATCGTTGTCACCAACCTTTAAACTATTCGCTAATAACTGAAAATCATCCGGGTGTTGCTCCGCCAAATATCTAATAGCAAAATAGCCCCATTGATACAACTTGTCATAACTGTATGACATAAATAACACGTTATAAAGAGGTGGAATAACTAAACCATTTAATTCAGTTAAAGTACGGGTATGGCTTTCACCAAAGGCAATGTACTCAGCTAATCCTTCAGTCCAAGCAACCACGTAATCATAACTGCCATACGCGCCTTCTTTGATGTATCTACCATCCAAATAATGGGTAAATTCATGCTCTAAATTATAAATCTCATCAGCTACTTCACATGAATAACCAACCCAGTCATCAGGGCATTGCATGGCGATGAAGCGCGCTTGATTACCATCTACTTCCGGAGAGCCTTCTAGATACATACCACCATTATCTGTGCTAATACCAAAAAATTCTCCTGCGTATTTCTCATAATCTTCAGGGCTAGAAAAAGCGATTACTTCAAGGTGGGCATTAGTATCACCAACAAGGGGTGTGCCTTGGGTGGAGAATATATTATGGAACTTAGTTTCTAACTCGGCCATTTGTGAACAAGAGCGTGTTAATGTTTCACTGCTAATGCTATCTTGCGCTCTAATAGTTAAGTTGGCAGAGCAAGCATAAGAGACAGTAAGAATGTCTTCCTCTTTAGGTCTAACCCAACAGTAGCCAGTTAAACCATCGTCAATTGAACACTCTCGCCCTGCGGGTTCAATAAAGTCTTTAGTAATTATTTTTTCGAAATATTCTTGTTCAACTTCAAGAGTTAATGATTGATGCATTTCTTTAAAAACATCATCGATACGACTTTTTGCATCGTCGTTAGCGACTAGGTAAATTTCAGCCAATAAAGTGTATGGATAATAGGTAAACCAAGTAAGATCATAGTCACTTGTCCAGCGACGATCCAGAGAGGTTTCACCTAACAAAACAAAAGATCTTAATACCGATAAAACATCTAACATCTGCTCATTAAAAGCATTAATAAAACCATTATCACCCGAGCTAAATGGATGCTGCATTACACTCATTATTTCTATCATGCTATCAACAGCACCATCAATACTATAAGGCTCGACTTGCAATGAATAAAATTGAATAACCGCGAGCAGGTGCGGTAAATGCTGTCGGTAGTAACTAGCTTGCACACCGCGCTCAAACATATATAAAGCGTCAAAATATAATTGCTGAATTGCACTTGGCTGAGCACCTACATTAATAAAGTCCGTCATATTGGCAACGGCTAATAATGCATTATTAGCAGCGAGCAGTTCCGCATCAGTAACATCTGCGCCATAGCGTTCATATTGCTCTATAAATGGCATTAATTTAGCTATGTCACTGTCGCTGATATTATCTTGTTCAGCTAAAAAATGAATCGCATGGGCAACATCTAAAATGGAGCCGGCATTATTTTCAGCAATAGTTCTCTGCTCACTAACATCATCAATAATTATTTGCTGAACAACAGCGGAGAAATCAATTTTTGCTGACAAAATAGCATCAGGAATACTAACTGGCACATTAGTATCATAAACAATAAAATCGCCAAGGGCTGGAGGGATATCCCCCCCTGTCACAGTAACCAATAAAGTCATTTCGGTGACATTGCCACCAAGCGTGAAATAATGATTACCAACATTTGAGACAAAGGAAAGTGTCTCTTCATTACTACTAGGTGTGTCAACTTGAGCAATAATTTTGTCATTGTTCCAAGACTCATCAGAGTAAAGCTCTATCGATGCACCGTTTGAAGTGAAAGTCCCGCCAGAGGTGGTAATAGTGACATTACTATTATCATAAGGTATGTAAAGCCATAGGTAATGGCCATAATCTGTTAAGCAATAAGTCTGATTGGCATTGACAATTGTTTGTCGCTCTAACGTTTTTTCACCGCACATTTCTGCGGCTGATACATTAGGGATATTAAAGAGAACCATCAAGGAGATAACACAAGTGACAATTCGAATGTAATTATACATATAGCAGGACCTCAGGTTATGAAATCCATCTCATTAGTAACAACTTTACACTTTGTATTCAGTATACAATTCAACCAATACTGATACAATACGGCACTGTACGCCAGAAGGCAAACATTTGTCATAAGTTTGTAACAGGACAGCTACAGTCACTTTATGATTTCATAAAGTCGATATTAACTAACTATAGCCATTTTAAAATATACTAGTATCTTCAAAGGGATTAACACACAAAGCTACTTTTAGAAGCTGTTAAACACAAACTACGACATGAAAACTACCGCAACTGCATGCACTGGATTTAAGCCTTCATTGCCATAACAATGTGGCAAGTGGCCATGAAAATAAATCAAGTTACCGGCTGCTACAATATACTTTTCCCCTTGCACCTCAATGGTTGCATTGCCCTCTAGACATAAGAATAGTTCATGACTGCCTTCAGGGTGTGGCAAACCCTTGCTATAACAGTTTGGCATCATGCGTATGTCATTAATTTGTAAGTTTTGAGTACTAATGGGACTTGTTCGAGTACTAGAGAATTTACCTTCATCCAATTGAATCACAGGCATATTTTTTCGAGAAACTTCCGTCACATGTGCGGACTGCTTACTGATCAAATCATCAACCGACACACCTAGCGCTTGTGCTACTTTAACCACTAAAGCAATACTTGGATTAGACTGTTCGCTTTCCATATTAGCGAGAGTTGCTCTGGGAATATCAGCAAGTTCGGCTAATTTTGTTTGAGTAAGCTTATGCTGAGATCTTAGCCATTTAATACCTTCACTTATTGGATTACTCACCTTTTAACTCCTTAATAGTTATTCAATTTATATCTCACTATGCGAAAACGTTAATAGTCTAGTCAACTCTACTTGGTTATTGACTACAGAATATCAACATATGCCCCGCTGTTATTCTAATATTTAAACATATTGTTATTTTATTGTCATTTATAGTGCATCAACTCTAGACACGGAAGAATTTATCATTACAATCTAGCTATCTTATCAATTTGATAATTTACTTTTTACTTCCTGGAGAAATAATATGAATGTTGATCAACATATCAAAGTAGCACAATGGCACTTAGAGCAAGCTCGTTTACACAACGTTAGCGATCACACTTGTGGTTGTCCTGCTAACAAGCATGACCAACGTGCAATCGATGCAGTTGAAGCTGGTTTAATCATCGAAGAAAAAGCTTGTACTATCGAAGCTAAAGAAGCTCGTGCATAAGCCATAGCTTATTTGAGTAAAAATTTATAAAGACCGATAAAAGTTCACTTTTGTCGGTTTTTTTATGCCTGAAAATTGCCTAAGTGCCCTTCTTTCAAGTTCAGCCCACCCCGTAAGAGTCAAGAATAAAAGTTAATGATTGAATAATAACCCTAAGATAAATATAGTGTTATTGTCTGCAATGATTAACCATTTAAAAACTCTCAAGGATTACCATGGCTGGTGCAAGTTTACTTACCTTACTAGATGATATTGCAATGTTACTCGACGATGTCGCAGTACTTTCAAAAGTTGCAGCTAAAAAAACAGCGGGTGTGCTTGGGGACGACTTAGCAGTAAATGCAGAGCAACTTTCCGGTGGCTTAAAAGCAGATAGAGAACTACCTGTTGTCTGGGCGGTATTTAAAGGCTCTATGTTTAACAAAGCAATCTTAGTGCCCGTTGCATTATTACTGAGTTATTTCTTACCTATGGTTATTATGCCGCTGCTAATGTTAGGTGGCGCCTATTTATGTTATGAAGGCTTCGAGAAGGTTTGGCATAGCTATGCACATAAGAGTCAGCACAAACAAGAACATGAGAAGCTTGTTTCTGCCTTACAGGATGACAATGTGGATATTATGGCTTATGAGAAAGACAAAATAAAAGGGGCTATTCGTACTGACTTTATTCTTTCTGCCGAAATCATCATTATTGCCTTAGGTACTGTCGCTGATAAACCAATTGGCACACAAGTATCAGTACTGGTTTTTATTGCCATTTTAATGACTATCGGCGTTTATGGTTTAGTGGCAGGTATTGTTAAAATTGATGATGGTGGATTATTACTTATTAAAGATAAATCACTTAGCCTTTGGGGAAAAGCGAAAAGAGCTCTGGGTTACTTTATGATAGGTTTTGCGCCTAAGCTAATGAAGTTTTTAGCCATTGCTGGCACTGTAGCTATGTGGCTTGTCGGTGGTTCACTGATCACCCATGGAGTTCCTGCTTTACATCACACCATTGAAGCAGCAACTCAGTTGGCTAGCAACGCTCCTGTACTTTCAGGACTTTTGGTTGCTATTACGCCTCTGCTGATTGATTTAATCGTAGGTTTTGTTCTGGGCGCTCTATTAGTATTTATAACTTTGGCTATAAGCAAGGTAAGAAATAAAGCTTAACTCTTAATACCCCAGTCTAAGTAATCGTTAACACTAGTTTGCCAATATTTTCATTATTGGCCATTTTGGTATGAGCTTGCTCTACTTGTTGCCAAGGATAAACAGTATCAATGATTGCTTTAATTTGCCCATTTTCCAGCTCTGTATAAAAATCAGCAATAAAACTGCTTACCAATTTAGCCTTATAGTCATCACTACGATTTCTTAATGTTGAGGCCGACAGTGTTAGTCGTTTAGCGAGTAACTTTGCGATATCAAGTTGCGGACAATAACGGCCTCCAAGCATTGACAGAGTCACAATATGACCATCAAGGGCAGCAACATTAATATTCTTCGTAACGTACTCACCCGCTACTACATCAACAATAACATCATAGCCAGATGACAGGTTGCTTTTAGACCAGCTGACAAAGTCAGATTCTTGATAGTTTATTGCGACGTTAGCTCCTAGAGCTAAGCAAGCCTTCGCTTTTTCGTCACTACTCACTGTTACGACAACATAACAGTTTTTAGCTTTTGCTAGTTGGATAGCAGCACTACCTACACCGCTAGCACCCGCATGAATAAGTACCTTGGAGTTAGCTTTGAGCCCAGCAATAGTAAATAAGCTCTGATACGCGGTAAGAAATGCTTCAGCACAAGCCGCTCCCTGCTCAAAGCTAAACGCTTGTGGTAAAGTAAAAAGTTGCGCAGCTTTTACTTTAACAAACTCGGCATAACCACCACCAGCAACTAAGCCAAAGACCTTATCGCCACTTTTCCATGCTTTACCTAAATGATTTTTACCTACTAACTCGCCGCATTGAACAATCTCACCCGAAACTTCTAAGCCAAGGATTGAGGATTCGCCTGCAGGTGCAGGATACTTACCCGCACGTTGCAGTAAATCAGCACGGTTAACGCCAATAGCCTTAACCTTGAGCAAACATTCATCTGCCGATATTTCAGGCTTAGCTATTTCACTGATGATTAATGATTGTTGGTTATCGACGTCAATATACTTCAAGTCTATTCTACCCTAGGGCTTTGAGAGCAACAGAATGGAAATCTAGGCCCTGCCAAGTTGTTTTAATAAAGTTTCGAATATTACCATGATCATTACCTTGAGGGTTTTGTAATACATCCTCAAAATAATAACGACCAAAACACGCTAAGGTTTGCTGTTCGTTAAGCTTATTTAGTTTGGCAAAGTAAAAAATCTTACAAGAGCCTTCATTAGTCCCTGCTTCATTAAGCAACTCACCATTAGTAAAACTTGCTGGTGTATAACTATAGCTGTCACTTATCACTTGCATTACTTGCTCAAAGCTTACTTCGTTTGAATTTAAGCTTAATTGACTAAGCAAATCAGTCAAACTTATGGTTTTTATCTCTGATGACACTATGCTTCACCTGCTTTTAATTTTGCTTTGGCTTCTTCAACTTTTGAGAAGTCTAAACCCAGTTCATTAACCGCTTCTTCAATAAGACCAGGATCAGCCATCACTAAGCTCATAATTTCTTGTAGCTTTTCAGGTGGTATTGCTAATTGAGCAATAAAAGCCATTGCCATCATCGGATTTTCGGTTAGCGCTTGAAAAAGCTCATTAATTTTTTCTTCACTGATATTTAATTCTTTTAATATTTGGATGATCGGATTCATTAAATTTTCTCGTTGTTAAAATATGTACTAATAATAAAGCTATTTTAACAAATAAAACGTCACGATAAAGGCTCAATTAGCAATAAGGTAGAATACTTAGCTTTTTGTTAATTTTTTTGTGCTGGGATTAATTGGACATACAAAGAGTGCCTCTTAATTAAATAAAAAGTATAATAAGCAGTATATTTACTGCCGTTTTCATGGCTTCTTTACAATTATTACGGCCCTAACCTATGCCATCAAAATTTAAACAACATTCATTTGAACAGCCGAAATTAAAGTACTTATCGGCCTATTCAGAGCAGGTGCAAACACAAGTTCAACAAATGCTTGAACAAAAGAGCTTAGCTAAATATCTATTAAGCAAATATCCAGATACTCATGATGTGAGTGGTGATAAGGCCCTACGGGCTTATGTGATGACATTAAAGAATCAGTATTTGAAAAAATCAGCACCGCTGAGCCAAATAAAATACGATGACAAAATTCATATTATTAATAATGCCTTAGGCCTGCACACTTATGTCTCTCGTGTACAAGGTAATAAATTAAAAAGTAAACATGAAATTAGAATTGGTAGCTTATTTAAGAAAGCACCAGAAGCTTTCCTTGCCATGATAGTTGTACACGAGTTGGCTCACCTAAAGGAGAAAGAACATAACAAAGCATTCTATAAGTTATGCCAAAGCATGTTGCCTGACTATCACCAGCTTGAATTAGATTTACGTATTTACCTGACACAAGTAGAAGAGATAGGTAGTATTTATCCTTAAATTAAACTGTCACTATTCTCGATAAAGCACCAAACATTCACCACAACCTACAATAATTGCCAAGTCAATCTATTAGCTAACCGGCTTCTTAAGGTTAATTAGCATCACTTACACTTAGGAATTACTTAAATGTCTGAAACTAAAATTAAATTTGAACTCGAAAAGCAGAATAAAAATAGTGTACGTTATAAAGAAATACCTAAAGATGGCATGCCGCCGATTTTGGGCTCTATTTATGTACAGAAATGGTATGCGGGGAATAGCAAATTTATTGAAGTGACACTAAATAAACTTGATGAATAGACTATTACCTAGTTAATCTAATTAAGCTAGCTATCAATCACTATAATCGCAGTTCTACTTGAATTGACCACAGAAAAAAGATACAAAAAAACCAGAATACCTGATTTAAGGTTATTCTGGTTTTTTGTATAAACCGCCAGCTTTGCTAACGGTTTGAATTTTTCTGCTTATGCTTGATATAACATAGCTAGAAAATCTTTAGACTCATTTACTTTAGCAAATTTAAACAATTGTGAGCCCGTTTGATCTTTAACAACAACATTTAACTTGTTAATTGAAATAGATTTTACTGGTGCTGCAATAGCGTAAATCTTACCTTGATAAGTATAAGACATAATATAACTCCTTTAATTACGTAACAACGTAATATGAAAAAGCTCGATTACTGTACAGTGTAAAACAAAAATCATACGATGAATATTCTGATAATGAACCGGAATTTCATACAGCAAAAAGCTTTAATATAATAACTTTATATAATACCAAATACATTAATTGGCATAAGGTGATGGCTGACTGTGAAAGGGAAAGCAAAACACGAAAAATTACTGGGGATTAACGTTGTTTAACAGAGGAATGCTAAACAACGTGGCTAATTTACAGTGCTTAGTTGAAAAAGTAAACACTTTTTTTGACTTTTGTGTCAATAAAATATTTACAACAGCAACAATATTAGATGTCAGCCCTTACAGGCTTTACTATACAGCCAACCATGCACCTTCATTTTAATGATAAAATATCACACTCAACATTATCGAGAATTTTCTCTACGGTATTACCAATAAACTTACCGTTATTTGCCATTCCCATCACTAGCAAGTCAACGTGATTCGCTTTAACTAGCTCTGGTAATTCAAACTCAGCAGAGCCTGCAACTAAATGACTCGATTTTTTGTCAAAGTCATAATCATTCAGTAACTGCTCAAAGGCAACTTGATGATGATGCTTAATCGCCTCACTGTAATCATTAAAGTCGCCATTAACCAAACTATGATCCATACCAACAGAGCTCATTCCTTGCCATAACTCTATGCCAATAGGTTGATAGCAATGGCACACATGAGCACTTGCATCAAATAAGTCAGCCATAGTCATTGTTGCAGATAATATTTTAGTATCTAGGTCTTCAGGTTTATCATTATTTTTTCCAGGATCAACCGCTGCCATCACTTGGTCATATGAAACAACACTCAGGCTTTTGGTTAATAATAATGGAACAGGGCAATGTTCAAGAAGTTGCCAATCACTCGGTGTGAAAAATATCTTTTTGAGGCTCGAGTATTGCTTGGTTGATTTAATCACCAGTGACACATTATTACTCGCGACTTTTGCTACTACAGCACTACTAAAATCGGGATGCCAAATAACATCCAACTTAGTGTGTACCCCCTGCATTTCAGCTTCAGTTACATACGTTTCTAACCAGCGTAGTTTAGCGCTTATATACTCTTTTTGGAGAGTAGCCAACTGCTCTTTATTGAAGTTCCAATGGCTAACAAAATTACTGTCATAAGCAACAACAAATAACTCTATGGTAGCTGATAGTTTCTTCGCTATTTTTATCGCTTGTACCAAAGCGGGTTGATGATCACTTTTTGGATCCATAACAACTAAAATATGATTAATGGTTTTCATAATTACCTCCCAAACGGCGCGCTATAACATTTAATAGTCCCTACTTAAAAATTAGTTGAGTACCACTTTATTAGCAAAGGTTATAAAGTTAATTTAAGTACTACTTGATCTAAATCGTGCATTCTTTCAACTACACTTACAATATCTTTACAGTGGCTATTACTTTAGGTTAACTAGTAGGGATGTAAGTTAAATCAATAACTAAGCAATTACTGAAAAGTCTCTTCCCCCTGCTCGGAGCAATAACATATGTTAAAGGTCAAGTCTGTTGCCATAGACACTTTTAAAGAAAACGTAGCCTATTTGCATCGGGACTGTCCGCTTTACCGTACTGAAGGTTTTCAAGCCTTAATGAAGATTGAAATATATCTGAAAAAAAATGATAGCCCTATTTTAGCGGTTTTAAATATTGTTGATGACACTAGCATAGTTAATGTTGATGAGCTGGGTTTGAGTAAACAAGCATTTAAACAACTTGCTAAAAAACAAGGGGTAAAAGTCGGAATTGCGCCGGCTAAGCCCCCTATTTCATTAGCGGCTGTGCATAAAAAAATAGCAGGTGAAACCCTTAACAAAGAAGAGTTTGCTTTAATATGCCAAGACATCTTGGAAAATCGCTATTCTAAAATGGAAATTGCCGCATTTTTGGTTGCCTGCAGCCACACAGGTTTAGAGCGCGAAGAAATATTCTTTTTAACCAAAGCCATGGTTGAATCCGGTAAACAACTTAACTGGGGCGAATCTATTGTAGTTGATAAACACTGTATTGGTGGTATTCCAGGCAACAGAACCACCATGATAGTGATGCCCATCATCGCAGCTCATGGCATGTTGATGCCTAAAACCTCTAGCCGAGCTATTACCTCGCCAGCAGGTACAGCAGATACCATGGAAGTATTAGCTAAGGTTGAACTTTCCATTGAACAAATGCAAAAAATAGTGCAACAACATCGAGGCATGCTTACCTGGGGCGGCACCGCAAAACTAGCCCCTGTTGATGATATTTTAATTTCCGTTGAACGCCCATTAGCTATGGATTCCACCGGACAATTAGTTGCCTCTATTCTGTCAAAGAAAATAGCTGCAGGCTCAACTCACTTACTGATTGATATTCCCGTAGGGCCGTCTGCAAAAGTTCATCAGAATCATGATGCATTAAAACTTCGAAAATTATTTGAATATATCGGTGATTTGTTTGGCTTACATATCGATGTGGTAGTTTCAGATGGCTCACAACCTATAGGAAATGGTATTGGACCAGCGTTAGAGGCTCGAGATGTACAGCAAGTGCTCTGTAATCAAAAAAGTGCGCCCAATGACTTACGTGAAAAGTCGCTACGTCTCGCAGGTCGAATTTTAGAATTTGATCCTGACATTCGTGGCGGACAAGGTTATGTGATTGCCCGAGATATTCTTGAATCTGGTCGCGCTTATGAAAAAATGCAGGCCATTATTGAGGCACAGGGAAAAAATGAAATCACACAAGAGGCTGCCCGTTTTGAGCACAATGTGATCGCAAACAAAGCAGGCTTTATTCACGCTATTGATAACTTAAAGATAGCCACCATAGCCAGTTTAGCTGGTGCGCCTATCGACAAGTATGCGGGCATTAACTTACTTAAAAAAGTTGGTGATAAAGTAAACAAAGGCGATTGCCTTTTTACTATTTACGCCGACTTTAATAGTAACTTTGATTTTGCGACCGAATTTGCCAACGATAACGAAGCTTATAGCATCGAGAAAATACCGCCTGCAGAACATGATAATTACTTTATATAAGCGTTTAAAATATCGCTACAAGTTTAATTAGTTAAGACTTTTATTAGGAATATGAAATGACATTAGTACTAGGTTTTGAGGATTACCTAACGCCCGCCAAAGAGCTAGCTAAGCTTATTAAAGCTGATTTTTCTTTAGTTAAGTTACACCACTTCCCTGATGGAGAAACTAAAATCACCTTGCCAGAAAACTTACCTAAACAGCTAGTCATTTGTCGAACACTTAATCAGCCCAACCATAAACTTACCGAGCTAATCATCACCGCTAGTGCTGCACGTAACCAAGGTGCTGAACATATCACCTTGGTAGCGCCTTATTTATGTTATATGCGCCAAGACATTGCTTTTAATGCAGGAGAAGCCGTTAGCCAAAAAATAATTGGCAAACTACTCAGTGACTATTTTGACAGTGTTATCACCATTGACCCGCACTTACATCGTATAAATAAACTTATTGAAGCAATACCATCCACGCAAGCCATTACGCTACATGCAACAAATGCTATGTCGGTATTTTTGCAGCAACACTTCAACTCGCCAATAATTATTGGCCCTGATGAAGAATCAGCACAATGGGTAAAAGCGATCGCAGAGCCACAAAGCTGGCGCTATAGCATAGCCAATAAACAACGTTTTGATGACAAACATGTTGCCGTCAGTCTTGGCGAATTAACTTTATCAGAATCATACTCATCAGAATCATACTCATCAGAATTACAATCAGCTAATGAACAGCCTATGAATATAGAAAATCAGGATATAGTTATTGTTGATGATATTGCCAGTACAGGTAAAACCTTAGAGCAGACAGTTCAACAGCTAGCGCCCTATAAACCAGCTAGCATTTCTGTTTTAGTTAGCCATGCATTTTTTGTTGATGGCTCTATAGAGCGACTTAATAGTCTGGGGGTTAACAATATTTGGAGTAGTGATAGTGTCATTCATAGCAGTAATGCCTTTAGTATTATTGATACCATCGCTGAGCAAATGTCACATTCCAAATAAGCAGTAAATAAGAGTATCTAAGGTTAACAGCCGCTAGCTTTTGCGTTGCTTAATGGTCCATACATCAACATCAAGATTATTGTCGCTAATTGCTTTATTTAAGCGCTTTAAATAGCGCTCTTTCGTTCTAGGATTAACAATTAACACTATGCCTGCTTTTTTTACCCGTCATAGCCGAGTAAAAAAGCGCTTGTCCTAAGGATTCAGTCCATTTCTTGCCCCAATCATACTCAATAGCGTGAGTAAATACCCAAGCGACCTCAAAATGCAGGATTCAGCTGGAATTAGAAACGCCTTTAGGCAAGGCATTGATTGAAGGTAATAGTTATTCTACTGTCGAAATCAATAACGATGTATAAAGCGTTTCTAAACCAGCCATCTTGGGACGTCTGAGCAAATCACGTTCATCGTTGTGTATATCATTAAGGGAACAACCATTAGTGACATACACGCCTGGAACATGAATCGCTCAGGCGTCCTGAAACGAGAATTTTGAAGTGGTTTGGGTATAGATTAAACAATCAACTCGTGTTCTATCCGCTAAAACAAACTCAACGTCACCACGACAATGAGCATCAACAAAGTCAGCTTCATGCCACTTTTTTGTTTGGGCTATTTTCGCTGGTGTGGCTTGAACATACGTTGTGGTACTTAGAAAAGTGCCAAGCAGGGTCATGAGCAATAGTATATTAAGTAATACACCTTGCTTGAAGGTAAGTCGTTTAATCATTTATTCAGAGTCTTATTATTTTTATTGTTATTGGCTTCATTAATATCGCAGCAAGTTTATAAAAACATAAGCACTAATTGTAAACAGCTACTAAAAACATCACTAAATAGAGAACTTATCGTTTTTACCTAAATAAGAAAACATAATGATGTTAATAATGTCATTGCCTAGGTAGAATTGCGATAATAGTGTCAACAATCACTTATGTGTTGTCTAGCAAAAGGTAAATAGTAACTTTATGGATTATTTTGAACAGTTAGGTGTAAGTCGTGCAGCGACCACCACCGAGATTAAAAAAGCTTATCGAAAGCTGGCTAATAAATATCATCCCGATAGAAATGATAGCGCTGAAGCAAAAGAAAAGTTTCAGTTAGTTCAAGAAGCTTACGATGTGATTTCCGATCCTAAAAAGCGCTCTTTATACATAAAGGATAACTATACTGTCATAACAGATCCGCGAGAAATTTCTGACTCCTTCTGGCACAGTGCTTTAAGTTAACTTTTTAGAAGACTCCCCATTAGGCTCTTTATTAGGAACCATGAATGCAAACCGAAAAAAAATTACCAGATTATTTAAGCGATGATTTTTCTCTGTACTTAGAGAACATGAGTTCATTAGATGATCCTGAAAATCCAGAGTTATTATCAAATTATTTATCTAATTTATTTGAACAATTAAAGACAATGCCTTTATTATTTAGTGGCATGGTTGACCAACTTGCCATGGCAATATCAACCAAAGTTAGAATTAATAGCAAAGATTTAGCAAAAGTAGACCTGACACAAGCACCTTCTTGGGCCGATATAAAACCTTTTGTCGGTGTACACGCTGATGCTAGAGCTTGTATCACTGAAATAATGACTATCGCTGAAGACGAGTTAAAGACAGCTGTTTTGCTCATTCATTTTTATAACGGTTATGATGCCACACCTTTAAAAGCTGAAGAAGATGAACAGCTTGATGGCTATGATTCAAATGAATATGAATCTAATGACTATGATGAGAACTACTAAGCTTTGAAAGTAAGTTTTGTAAATAAGCTTTATAAACTCTAAATTTAGCCGGTTAATAAGCCGTATAAAAAACTAATTAATAGATATGTTTAAGGAATCACTTTGACAAAAAATGCATTAATACTTGCTAGCGACATTATTGAACAAGCACAGCAGAGCGGTAGACGCGCTGGTACCTCATTAGAAGCCATAGCGTCTGAGCAAGGTGATGAGACTATGCTTGCAGTGTTAACCGAAATGGATATATTAACCGTCGCGAAAATTGTTAGAGAGCACGATGCCACTATCCCCTCCATTGCCACATGGCTAATGGATGCTGAATCAATTAAGCAGCTACTCAATGTTGAACCTTCATATTGGCAAAATATGGATGAAGAGCATGTATTTTGTGCGCAAACTGAAGCGCATAGTTTATTAACACAAATATTCCTCTCTTTTGACGATGAAGAAAAGCAATTAGAAGTACTCAATGCCATTGTTGAAGATGACTTTGGCCTTTTATATTTATCTTTACCCTTTGTTGGTCACGACTTTTCAGAATTAGAAGAAGATGAAGAGCAAACCTCTGGCAGCATTGAAGAGCTGTTAATGAAAATAAAAACATTAAGTGAAGAAGCCTACCGTGAAGTAATGACAGTAAGCACAAATGGTACTCTTGGAAATATTGAAAATGCATTAAAACAAAATGCCAATAAGCAAAGAGTAACTGCCGTTGAAATGGATACCGACGACATGTTTGCGCCACTTTAATTGATTAGGATTCATCAATGAAAATAGCAGAGTTAAGAAACCACCCGTTTATTCTTTTAGTGTTAAAGGATGGGGAAAGTGAAGGCTATTTCACGCCTGAGTTTATACAGAAAACCAAGCAACAACTATCTGATATGTCACTGAGAATTGCCTCTGATAACTTATCGATAATTTATGCCGACCAAATAAAAAAAGGCTGTGAAATTGTACTTGGCATGTGCAATCTAGGCTTATTGGAGCTTTGTGATAACGATACCGATAAAGCAAAAGAAATTATAAAAACTCAAGGCATTGTTTATTGTTTTAGGGCTGGTTGGGGCAAGTATGCTCAATTAAAGAAGATTTCTCCTTCATACTTTGAAGAGGTTTCTCTAAGTAGTTATGCGTTAGCGGTTAATGATACTTCTGACATTAAAGCAATGCATGCTGCATTGGTTGGTGAAGGTCTTCAAAGTGCAATGCTCTTACAAATCTATAAAAGCATTGCTGCAAAATATTGTGCCAATACCCTGCTAATTGATAGCGATGAAGATGTTTTGAAGTTTGAGTTACAAAAATTCCTTAATAGCGCAGTTGCATTGCTGCTTATTGATTGTGACAAAACAGTATTTACTAACAGCTTATATCAGCAGTTAAATACCTACCTTACCAGCACAGATAAAGAATCAGTTCTTACTAAACTAGAATCTTGTATCGAGCTTTTCACTCAAAAACTGCCATTGTTAACAAGAGAGTACCTACAAGAAATAGAATTCCTAGGGTTCAATGAATTAAAGGGAATTATTGAACAACATGTTAATATCTCTATTTATATCCCTGAAATATTAGAGCTACCCATCACAGTTGCCAATGAATTAAATGGCGATTTTGAAGGTGGTTATGATTTTCATGCTGATGATGAAGATGATATCGCCTATTTAAGACCAGATGAGACATAGTGAACACTTCGCTTATGTACTTCTATTTAAGTACTCATAAAAAATGACGATATTAACCAAACAAGTTTTAGGTATTTTCTTACTAATCACTTATTGCTTGTTTGGCATCATGCCAAGGTTATACGCTAATTCACTTAACCAGCTAGAACAAGAATTAAGCCCCGAAGTATTTACTAGCCATCATCAATGCACTAAAAGCTTTGAATATGACATTCATTTACTCGGTAACAATGTTGGTAAATTAAACAGAACGGTAAAATGGCATAAAGGTGTTTCACCAGCAAAAGCAACCGTTACCTCATATGGCGAAGTAAGCTTTCTTTGGCTCAACTCTACTTATCAACAAACAAGTACTACGCGATACTCACCTACATACCAGCATTTCTTAACACCTAGCTTTTCACAAAAAGTTATCGGTTTTAGAGCAAGAGAAATGACCGCTGTAATAGCTGATGACGGCCTTTCCTCTACAGTAACTTTAGATGATGAGCTTTATCACTATCAAAATAAAGGTAAATATGAAGGCAAAAATAACAAACACCCGTTATATGACCTAGATACCTTAGGTGCTCAAATTAGACTCAACCTACTACAAGGAGAAAAGCGCTTTACACTCTTTCGACAAGCGAGTAAAAAAATTGAAGCTTATCAATTTGAAGTAGCTGGCAATGAAGTCATTAACCATGAAAAATGGGGACAGCTAAACACCATTAAAGTGATTGAAGTCGGTAAACAAAAAAGTACCGTATTATGGTTTTCTTCGAAACATGACCATCAGCTAGTCAAAGCGCAACTAGATCTAATATTTTCGCCACTCGTATGGTTAGTTAATTTTACTAAAGAATGTGAATAATAAGCCGCGCTCTGTTGTCTTATTCCTCTACCTGGCTTCTCCAGATACATAAAGTAAACTTCCCCTGCCAAATATATCTTTGAAAAGTTAAATGCCAAAAACTTCCTATCGAGGCAAGTTTTACTATGCTTAGGAGTGTTTAGAATGAGTATATGATCTCAACACTCCTTTAAATTCAAAGTGAGGTTTCTTTTGTCTACAAAATCATCACAAGCAATCGATAAAATGTCTGAATCAGACATGCAAGCGTATATCTTGCAATTAGAGTCGCAACTAAGCGATCAAGAGCGGTCAGAAAAGCTTCAACATGCCTTATTTCAAATCGCTTCTATACATCATGAAAGTACTGATTTAGCGCTTTTTTATCAAGAAATACATCAAATAGTAAAAAAACTCATCTATGCAAGAAACTTTGTCATTGCTATCTACGACGAAGAAGAACAATGCTTAACCATACCTTATTCTGTTGATGCTAACGATACCTTCGATTCCGATACAAAAATCCCATTAGGCAAGGGGTTATGTTCATACGTGATTAAAACGCGCAAAGCACAATTACTCAATATGGAAAAGATAAACCAGCTGATTGTGAAAGGAGAAATTGAAGGCGTTGTCGGCTCAACAGCATTCACCTCTTGGATGGGATCTCCAATGATGTCAGCCAATATTATTCATGGGCTAATTGTTATACAAAGCTATGAAGACGATGTTATTTATTCTGAGGAAGATTTAGAGTTACTTAACTTTGTTGCCAAACACATTGCTATTGCCATAGAAGAGGTAGTTAATTCAATTCAAAGAACAGAATCTCAACTTAAAATGGCAAAACAACACCGCCTACTGGAAAGTAAGAATACCGATCTCAATCAGGTTATTAATCGACTCAAATCAGCACAAACAGAATTGATTCAAAAAGAAAAAATGGCATCGTTAGGAGGATTGGTAGCTGGCATTGCCCATGAAATTAATACCCCGCTAGGGATTTGTGTCACAGGCGTTAGTCATTTGCAGGAAGAGTTTAAAGTAGTTAAAGAAGAGATGGCAACAAACAAGTTAACCGAAAATAAACTTGTCGATTTTTTCGATGATATGGAGGAAATCTTAGCTATTTTGTCAACCAATACTCAACGAGGAGCATCACTGGTCAATAGCTTTAAACAAGTGGCTGTAGATCAAACGTCTAACGAAGTTCGCCATATCAACCTGCATCAGTATATAGATGAAATTATATTATCGCTAAAACCAACGCTAAAACGCACAGCAATAAAGCTTGAAGTAATTTGTGATGAAGCACTCGCTATTAATGTCGATGCCGGAGCTATTTCTCAGATTATAAGTAACTTAATCTTAAACTCGGTTAAGCATGGTTTTGATGACGGTGCTAAAGGCAGTATTTTGATTGAAATTTATGAAAAAAATAACAAAATAATTATTAGATTCCGTGATGATGGTAAAGGCATTGATGATGAGGCATTAGAGAAGCTATTCGAACCTTTTTACACCACAAAACGAGGCGCGGGTGGCAGTGGCTTGGGCACTCACTTAGTTTATAATTTAGTAACTGGTTCATTAAACGGCAAAATAACAGTAAAAAGCCAAGTAGGCAAAGGCTTAGCTTACTTAATTAAATTTCCAATACTCTAAGTTAATTATTTAAGGTTAATCATTAAATTTACTATTGATGGCAATAGCTAAGTCTATATTATCCATTAGTACGTCAAGTACAGCTGGGTCAAAGTGACTACCTGAAGATTCTTGCATTATACTAATCACTTTATCAAGTGGCCAAGCCTCTTTATAACAACGCTTATGTGTTAGTGCGTCAAAGACATCGGCAACCGCGACAATACGTGCCATGATGTGAATGTCTTCACCTTTAAGCCCTTGAGGATATCCATCACCGTTAAACTTCTCATGATGCTGCTGAGCAATTATTGCTGCAGTTTGCAAAATTGGGCGTTTTGACCCTTTCAAAATCGTATAGCCAATATGTGCATGTTCTTTCATTACCGACATTTCATTATCATCAAGGCGACCGGGTTTTAATAAAATTGCATCAGGCGTCGCGACTTTACCAATATCATGCATAGGAGCCGCTTGTTTAAGCAATAAACAATCATCCTCGGGTAACTTTAATTTTTGTGCAAGCAGGTAAGACACTTCTGACATTCGGCGAATATGATTGCCAGCTTCATTAGAGCGGGATTCAACAACATCACTTAAACGGTATATAAGATCTTCTTGAGTCTCAATGATCTCCCTATTCAACAATAAATTATCAAAAGCTAAACTGATATTACCTGAGAATACTTGTAACAAATTTCGATTCATTTCATCAATACGTTTAATACCCTTTAAAAATAACAAACTGACTTTACCCGTTTGACTTGGGAAGTAGCCGACAAGAATATTATCTTCAAAAATGCTGCGTTTTTGTTCAATTGCTTTGTTCAAATATTTATAAATTTCTGTATCAATAGTGTCATCACCTGAGTCATCTGATATTTGTGCAATAACATTGTAATCATTCTCAGAATATATTCCGCTAACGCCGGTAATTTGAATAAGCGCACTTGCTCGATCGCTCTGCAATAACGAAATAACTTGCTGTAATAGACCACTAAAAAACTGTTTCAGTGTTCTTTTTTCTAAAACGTTTTGAGTGGTTGAAATTACACGCTCTAATCCCTGACGGTAAAACTCTTGGTGAATGCGCGCTTCTTCTATTTTTTGTAAATCGCGATAAGCGCGTAAAGCGGTGAATACGGTAGTAAATAATTTTGTTCGGCTAAGCTCTGTTTTTTCTTTATAGTCATTGATGTCATAATCAACAATAACTTTTTCTTCTGGTGCTTGACCGGGCTGACCTGTACGTAGAACAATGCGCGTGAAAAAATTATTTAACTCTTCACGCAGCCATTTAGCTAGTAATAATCCTGCGTCATCTGTTTCCATAACAACGTCTAAAAAGATCAAGGCGATATCTTCTTCTTTCACTAATATTTCTTTCGCTTCTTTTGCCGAATAAGCATGGATAAATGTTAAGCCTCTTTCTTCAAGCATGAAGCGCTTTAAGGCCATTTTGGTGATGGTATGAATATCCTCCTCATCGTCAACAATTAAAACCTTCCATGGAGTACGCTCTGGAGTTTCAACTTGTTCTAAAAAGGATAAGGGCATATATAAAATACCATTGAATTGTGTTTATTTAGTTATAGCTAATAAAACAATAAAGTTGAAATGTTAACCTTAATTTTATCCGGTAAAGACGCTAAATAATGATCGGTCCAACTCGGGCTCTAATATAAACTTGTATATAAGCGACTTGAGGCTTGGAAGGTCAATAAAATTTAAAAGCAAACGCTTATTTAAAAGCACTTTTCTTAAGTTAGTTTAATTCAGCAGGGATACGTAGAAGGGGTAATACTTATCAAATTAACTAAGTATTACCCTTACGCGTTATAAGTCCATAACAGTTACTGGTAGGCTGCCTTTTGCCAAAATCTTACCGGTAACCACTTTAGCTAAAGCACTCAACGCAGGGCTTTCAAAAGTATTGGTATGAGGGTTTCTATGAGTATTGTAAGCATAAGTTGCAAAAGACACATCAGCTACCTTGCTAAACTCAGCAATTTCATATGGCGTTCTTAGACTAACAAAAAGTACCTTTTTATTTAATTTACTGGCTTGTTCGAGTAACTGATAAACCACTTCTGGACCAATGATTTTTTTGCTCAACGCTTTATTGGCGACTAAATCATCCATGCCGCCCATTTCTGCTGCACTTTGACGTGGTGCTATATGTGTTCCCAATACTACATCTGCATTAGCTATCGCCTTTTGAGCTTCCAGGGCATTATAGCTCTGTGTGCTAGTACAGGTAATTAAAGACTCTGCTCTTAGCTCTAATTTTAAAGCACGAACTAAGGCTAAACACTTAGCCTGGTCGGGCATTATCAAGTGAATTTTTTCACTTGCATTTATCGGCAATACTTTACGCTTTTGACTAACTAAGGTGATGGAGTCTTCAGCTAATCGTCTTTCTATCTCTTTACTCGCTGGCGTCGCTAAAATATGTTTTGCCGCGGCAATTTCTTTAACTAAATTTTTACTAAAAGCCTGAGTTAATTTGTAGTCACTTTTTAATTTTTGTATACGTTCAAATGAATGAGATATTTCAGCTCGATTAAGCTCGCCCGAATGAACGGCAGCAACAATTGAATCAATCAAGTCAGATAAATTATTCAAATCCTTTGGCGTACGAATTTTAATTGGCATTAAGGCAATATCAGCGCCCGCTTTAAAGCTATTAATAGCCGCATCATGCTCAGTAAAGAAGTTCTTGATGCCAGCCATATCCATAGCATCAGTAATAACAACACCTTTAAAATTCAGTTCATCTCGTAAAATATCAGTCAGCATTGCTCGTGACATAGTCGCTGGTTTGATCATCTCTTTACCGTCAATTGAGATAAAGGTACTGCTATCTAACGATGGATATTGAATATGTGCTGTCATAATCATACCTGGTGCATGATTCTTGATGATTTGCTTAAATGGGCCAATATCCATGCGATAAATGGTATCAATATCATGGTTCACTTGAGGTAAGCCTGTATGACTATCGGTAGCAGTATCACCGTGACCAGGAAAATGTTTTAACGTACCAATAATGCCCTGTTGCTGAAATTCAGCTAATTGCACCTGCCCTAACTCAGCAACTATTTCAGGGTCTTCGCCAAACGAGCGAACATTAATAACTGGATTATCTGGATTCGCATTAACATCAACCGTTGGTGCATGATTAACATTAATACCTAGTGCGCTTAATTCACTACCAATAACTCTGGCACTCTCTCGCGCATAATAATCACCATGTTTTGCGTAGGTGGCGCCTATAGACATATTACCTGTAAAAGCTACGGTTTCAGCTCTCGATGTTCTAAATACCCGTCCGCCTTCCTGGTCAATAGAAATAAGCAAAGGAGCTCTGAAGCTAGAGCTTGCAGCTGCCTGCTGTAAGTCATGATTTAACTTTATCGTTTGCTCTGTATTTACCACGTTATCGGCAAATAAAATGATGCCGCCAATATTACTGTCACTAATAACCTTAGCAAGAGAATCAGGAAGCTTTGTTAATGGCTCACGGCAATATTTTCCACTTGTGCCCCCTTCACAGTAATAGCGTAAATCAATCATAATTTTTTGTGCTATTTCTGTTCTAAGCTTTGTCTCTTCAACTGATATTTTGTCGGTGTTAATTTGACTACAGGCTATTGTTAGCATTGATAAACCCGCAGCTAATATGGCTGAAGAAATGGTTTTTATTTTCATTGATTTTCCTATATGCCATATTATCTATAAAGCATGATTAAGTATGTTTTAGACTCTTACGATTAGTTGCCGATAGCTGTATTTATTCACCACCGTAAAAACGGTCTTATCAACAGTTCTGATAAATAGCACTGAACGAATAGATCAAATAGCCTTCGCTTCTGTGTACCATGTAGGGTCTATGCTTTATCGGTGGTAAAAGGGCTCCCCCCCAACGAAATAAACAGCCCTCCAAAATAGTCTAATAAATTATTCCATCGTTCATAAAATAAAGGAATACTTAATTACAAAAGAAGAAATTTAAAGAAGCATATTTGTTATGAATGCGGCTTTTTGATAATAGCGTCTGCTTATATTTAAGCGTCATGTGTCGCTCTAGTATTGTGACCTTCACTGTCATTGGCTTAGGCTATTCTGTCAAAGCTGGTATACGTACGGTAATATATAGTGATGTTATTCAATGTGCTGTTTATATACATGCTGAACTTTAAAATATAAATATTATCAAGAGACTAGAAAATGACAACAGATACAAACTGTAAATTAGATAAAGAAGCCAAACTACTTGCTCAATTAGAAACAATGGTTTCTGAAGGTCGTAATCCCGATACCTTAGATATTGATGTATTAGATACACAAGGTGTACTGACTAAGATAAACAACGAAGATAAAAAAGTTGCTCTTGCCGTTGAGACAATAATTCCTGATATCAGTAAAGTCGTTGATGCTATCGTTTTAGCATTTAAAAAAGGAGGCAGACTAATCTATATGGGCGCAGGTACGAGTGGCCGTCTCGGAATTTTAGATGCCGTTGAATGCCCTCCAACATTTTCAGTTTCTGACAAAATGGTGGTAGCTCTAATTGCGGGTGGCGAAGGAGCCATTTATAAAGCAGTAGAAGGCGCAGAGGACAATGAAGACTTTGGTATTGAAGACCTTAAAGGTGCTAAATTAACCGCTGATGATGTCGTTGTAGGTATCGCAGCTGGTGGCCGTACGCCTTATGTTATTGGTGGTTTGAATTATGCCAATGAACTCGGTTGTACCACAGCAAGTGTTACTTGTAATCCGGGCGCTATTATTTCAGAAATTGCCGATATTGCACTTTGCGCTGTTGTTGGTCCCGAAGCGTTAACCGGCTCAACTCGAATGAAATCAGGTACTGCACAAAAGTTAATTCTAAACATGTTATCAACAGCGAGTATGATCCACTCGGGTAAAATTTATCAAAACCTTATGGTTGATGTAAATGCCAGCAATGAGAAGCTCTATGCCCGTGCCAGCAAAATTGTCATGCAGGCAACAAATTGTGATCACCAAGTGGCTATAAGTGCACTCGAGCAAGCAAACTATAATGCCAAGCTGGCTATTTTAATGATATTAACCGGCAAAGATGCTGAAACAGCCAAGTTGTTACTAAACAATAACGATGGATTTTTACGTCAAGCGATTGGTTAATCACAACGGCCTAGGAAAGAATCAAATGACTTTTATAAAAACTTTCTTGTTGAGCACTCTGTTTTTATTAAGTGCCTGCGCACAAACCAGTGAGCCAATTAAGCCCGTTAATAGCAACTTACATTCTACTCTAGTTACAGGCGCACAGCAGCCAAATTTATATTTAGCGCAATTAAAAGGAAAACGCATAGGGCTTATTGTTAATCAAACATCTATGGTTAACGACCAACATTTGGTCGATTTTTTATTAGCACAAGGACTAACGGTTAATAAAATTTTTGCACCTGAGCATGGCTTTAGAGGCAATCATGATGCGGGGGCTAAGGTCGACTCCAGCGTTGATGCAAAAACGGGGATTTCAATCATCTCCATCTATGGCAAAAATAAAAAGCCCTCTGCTGAGGTGCTTAATGATGTTGATTTATTAGTTTTTGATATTCAAGATGTTGGTTTACGTTATTACACTTATATCAGCTCAATGCACTATATGATGGAAGCCGCTGCTGAAAATGATAAAGAATTTATTGTCTTTGACCGCCCTAACCCCAATGGTTTTATGGTCGATGGCCCAGTGCTTGACCTTAAGTTTCAATCATTTGTAGGCATGCATCAAATTCCTCTTATGCATGGTATGACTGTGGGTGAGTTGGCCAAAATGATCAATGGTGAAGGTTGGTTAAAAGACTCAGTAACTGTGGATTTAACGGTTATTCCTCTCAGCAACTATGACCGCCACATGAGTTATTCTTTGCCGGTAAAACCAAGCCCTAATTTACCCAATGATGTCTCTATTTCTTTATATGCTTCATTGACATTCTTTGAAGGTACACCAGTGAGTATAGGTCGAGGCACAGACTTCCCATTTCAAGTGATTGGTTATGATAAATTTGGCTTAGGTGATTTTACCTTTACGCCACGCTCTATCAAAGGAGCTTCAATAAAGCCTAAGTTAAAAGGAAAGTTAGTTAAAGGTGTCGATTTAAGGCAGTCCTCAATTCGTGGAGTTAACCTAGATTACTTAGTAAATTGGCATAACTTATTTGTTGAAAATGATGAAGAATTTTTCACTTTTACAGCCTTTTTCGACAAACTTGCCGGCAGTGATCAATTGCGCAAGCAACTTACTTCAGGCTTAAGCAGTATAGAAATCCGCAATAGTTGGCAAAATGATTTGAATGTATTTTTACTACAACGTAAACAATACCTACTCTATCCTTAAAGTTTTTTAACCTAACACTAGTTTAAGTTAGCGAAAAGTTTGCTACTTTATTCCAGTGCTGAACCGTATAAACTTGATGTTGAGACTCGGGTCACTGAGCCACATATTTCGCTTCGGCTTGCACCAGTCACTTGTGGATTATTGCCTGCTAAGCCATTCATGCAACGATAGGCTAACCAAGCAAATGCCATAGCTTCCATAAAATCACCGCTAATACCCACTTCATCAGTGCTACAAACCTGCCAATGAGGCAATGATTCTTGCAATGCTTGCATAATGCTCTCATTCTTAGCGCCACCACCACAAACCAACAATTGCCCTGGAGTAAAGCCTTCAATAGCATCAACAATAGGTCTACAGGTTAGCTGCACTAAGGTAGCCATAATATCGGCATCACTAATTTTTTGTGGAAACTCATTCAATTTTTGTTGTAGCCAATCAAGGTTGAAAAGCTCACGACCACTACTTTTAGGCGGTGGAAGAGTAAAATAATCTTCATTTAATAAAAGCGCTAAGAAATCTTTATTACAGAGTCCGCTGGCGGCAAAGGCTCCCTCTTTATCATATGGGCAGCCTTGTGTTCTATCTATCCACAGATCTAATAATACATTACCGGGACCAGTATCAAAGCCAGTTAAAGGTTTAGGCTTGATGATTGAAATATTGGCAATTCCACCGATATTTAAAAACACTTGTGCACTATCACCATGTACTGGCAATAAATCCTGATGAAAAATTGGCACTAAAGGTGCACCCTGCCCAGCTAAAGCAATATCCATAGATCTGAAATCTGTCACTGCTGTAATGCCTGTATTGGCGGTGATAACGCTGGCATTAACCAATTGCATGGAAAATGGATATTGGCCTGTTGGTTGATGAAACACGGTTTGACCATGACAGCCTACTGCAATGATTTTACTCGCCACTATTTTATGTTTTTTAATAAACAAATTAACTGCATTAGCATAAGCCAAACTCAACTGAGTAGTGAGCTCTCCCAGTGCTTGCAACGAGGTGGTTTGTTCTTCGCATAAGGTCAAAATTTTATTGCGCAGATCTTGCTCAAATTCAAATTCTTCACCAAGCAGAAATTCGGTTGTAGATTGACCCGCGGTTGCTTTTATATTTATAAGGGCAACGTCTATGCCATCAACACTTGTTCCCGACATGATGCCAAGATAAAGCTGTTGCTCATCTAAATTTACTGTGTTTATCATGCAAAATTAACTCTTATACTTAATACAATTAAGGATAAATTATTAAAACAAAAAAATCACCAAGGAATAACTATTCACTCATAAATTATTACAGTAACAATTAAGCAGTACTCGATTAATTTTCTAGCGACATAGCAACTTACTATAAGGGGCCATCGTTAACTCGTTCTCGGTTACATAAAGTCTATTTATCTCGGAGCATATAGCTAGAGGCTAACATAGCCTAATAAATAAAATAAACTTACTGTTTTCAAATAAATAGCAATGCAAGGGTCATATGCCCCTTATTTAATAAATAAGGATTAAAGAACAAATAAATATGGAATAAGTGCCAAAAACTAGCGAATGCCCAATGACTTAACACCATAAATACTTGATAATTGTCTCATCAATTTATTTTCTAATAAATCAAGACTAAGACACTCTTTTTTATAAGAAGTTTAGCAATTATCAATGTTGTCATTACCGTTATGATTTACGACAAGCAAGTGAGGTTAATATGAATATTAAGAGAGAACAGGTTTTTGTGTGGAGTCGTAAAATAAGGTTATTTCATTGGATAAATGTAATAGCCATCACATTACTTATTTGTATTGGCTTAGTCATTTTAAACGGCAAGCTGTTTGGTGTTAGTACTGATGGAAAAGTTCTACTAAAAACCATTCATGTGATTGTCGGTTATGTTTTTGCAACCAACTTACTTATCAGGCTGATCATTGGTTTTATTGGCAAGTCATACGAGCGATGGAGCAAAGTATTACCTTTTAACAAAGGCTTTAGCCAAGAATTAGTTGAATTTAAGGAACATAAAAAGGCAGCCTACAAAGGTCATAACCCTGCAGGTAAGTTAATGATATTTGCTTTATTGTCGCTAATGTTTGTTCAGTTAGTTTCGGGGCTAGTTATCGCGGGAACTGATATTTATTATCCACCTTTTGGTAAGTACTTTGTGCAAAGTATTGCTCTAGATAAACAAAGTACTGAGCTAATTAAGCCTTATTCAAAAGTAAATGTGGATGAAGCTGCCTATAAAGAGATGCGTGCACTACGTAAACCTTTTATCACAGCCCATGTCTATGCCTTTTATGGATTACTTTTCCTAATTCCTTTACATATTCTAGGTGTCATCGTAGCGGAAAGAAGGGAGAAAACAGCGTTAGTTTCGGCAATGATTACTGGTTATAAGTACTTGCCAAAAGATAAAGAAGATTAAGTTAATAAGCCCTATTATGCTAAGTTAGCCTATGTTGTTAAAGCAATGGTATGGATTGCCCATCCCATTGCTTGCTTTGCTTCTAACAAGCATTTAGACCGCTGAAGGTCCTTATCAAAAAAGTAATAAAAGGTACTTCTTCAGGACGTTATTACTATACTTCACTCATTAAGTCTTCGATAAAATATGCCGATAGCTCATGTCTACCGGCACAATTGGCTTTAGCATATATGGCGGTAGCTTGACCTCTCACGGTTTTTTCTTTTACCTGTCTCACTTGTGCAATTTCTTTCATAGAGAGTCCTTTGATCAACAATAACGCGACTTCAGCTTCGGATGCGGTAAGGCTCCACTTGGAAAATTGCGCTTTCATCACTTGCAATAACTCACCTGCAAGCCGTGCAGATTTTGACTTCTCTACCGTGATTTCTTTTTTGAGAGATTTAACATGCTGAAGCTCGCGAAATAAAACCAGTGAAATAGCGATAAAAACTAACAATTCAAGGGTTATATGAAGATAACCATCTTCATTACTCCATAAATCACTGACAATATCAAAAACAAAAAAGGCCATGGCAAAAGCCAGCACCATAGCTGGAAAATATAATCTTAAAGACATTCATGACCTCTCAATAATGGGAAATACAGCCGATAAAAATCACTAGAAACTATTCATGCCGATGTTTATTCTGGCTTCGAGTATCCAGCCCAGATATCAGCATTCACAGACGCCTTCTTTTTGCGTTTCTTCTTGCCTGTGCCTTCTGGAGCAGCCATTGGTTTACTCGCTTTGACAAGGTCTTCGATAGCGGCTTCATCCACTTCAAAACCTTCTATTTGCTCACGCTCAAGACGAATTTTATTCTTCTTTTCGATGACTTTAAAATGATGATAGTCTTCATGGTCAATAAGTGAGATTGCTAAACCAACTTCACCTGCACGGCCACTACGACCTATACGGTGCATATAGTCTGATGGGCTTCTTGGTAAGTTAAAGTTAATCACTACTGGCAGTTTTTCAATATCTAAACCACGGGCCGCAATATCTGTGGCAATTAAGACTTCGATGTCGCCAGACTTAAAACCATCAAGCACACGAGTTCGTTCGCTCTGGCCTTTATCACCATGAAACACTGTTGCATTTATGCCACGTTTAGCAAGTTTTTCAGCTAAATGTTCACAATGGTGCTTAGCGTTAACAAAAATAAGCGCTTGTCGCCATTGGTTCTCCATAATTAAATGGGCAACTACGGCAGTTTTCTCACCTTGATTAACGGTAAAAACACGCTGAACTAAAGTGCTAGCATCGCTACTTTGCACTTGTATTTCAATAGGGTTATTAAGTAACTCTTGGGTTAATGATTTTACTTGCTCTGGAAAAGTCGCTGAGAACAATAAGGTTTGTTTTTTCTTTGGTGTTAACGCTAACAGCGCATCTAGTTCTTCAGTAAAGCCCAAACTTAACATTCTATCGGCTTCATCAAGCACCAAGGTATTAACCAAATCGAGCTTAATGGCGTTACTTGAGATCAAATCAAGTAATCGACCTGGGGTTGCCACTAAAATATCAGTGCCGCCACGTAAGGCAAGCATTTGAGTATTGACTGATACACCGCCAAAAACAGCAACGGTTTTAATCGCGCCATTAAAATGCGCAGCATAAGACTTAATATTATCTGCAACTTGTTTAGCAAGCTCTCGAGTAGGTACCAAAATCAGCCCTGAAACATAATTACCTTTACCTGAGCTTTCACCTTTACCTGAATTAGCGCGTTTACCTGCTTGATTCTGAAATATACCTTGCAACATGGGTAATGCAAAAGTGGCCGTTTTACCCGAGCCAGTATTGGCACCGGCAATCAAATCACGTCCTGCTAATACACTTGGAATTGCTCGTGCTTGTATAGGTGTAGGCTGCTCATATTCCAGCTCTGTTAATCGAGCTAATAGTGAGGGAATAAGTCCAAGCTTGTCAAAGGTGACGCTAGGGTCGACAGGCGTTGTAGATGTAGTATTGTCAGAGGTCATTAAGGTATTGGGCTTAGGGCAAAAATAATTACCCTTATTTTAGCGTATTTATGACCTATTAAGTTAGTGAAATCGATCAAAGCTGCACGAATATCATTGCTCTTGGGATATTTAGTAACAACTGCCCAGTGAATTGCGAGTTATCAATGCTTAATTAAGCTCGATTTCGTAATAGTTACTCTCTTGCTGATAAAATTCTATCGTCTTGATAAAGGTAAAGCCTAAACTTTTTAATAAATGAATCGAACCAGTGTTATGTAGGGCGGTAATGGCCGATACCTTTTCAAGCTTATAGTTATCTCTTGCTTCATTTAGTACGGCTAAGCAAGCCTCTTTTGCATAACCTTTTCGGTAATATTGCGGCAGTAAAGAATAACCTATATCCGCATACACCAAGTTATCTCGCTTAAGTAAGCCGCACATACCAATAGGTGTTTGGCATTCTTTTAATTCAAGCATATATAGGCCAAAACCAAAATTTTCATAAGTCGTCATAGGACCTTTTTGCAAGTATTCAATGGCATCATTGGCCGTTCTCACTTGCTTATCGCCAATGTTTTTGATGAATTGTTCATCATTAAGTAACTCAACAATAAAGCTGGCATCAGTCGACTCAAACTGTCTAATGGTTAACCTATCGGTTTGACAAACTAACATCACTACTCCTTAATTTTTAGACTTATCTTGAAAGACTTATATAAACACTTAAACTAAATGAATACAATATACATCACTGATTTTAAACGACGACACATACTATGAAAAAGTTATCACTAGCGGACACTGAACTCATTATTAATGGCGCAATCAACAAGGCTGAACTCATGAATATAATGGTTAACATTGCTGTTGTTGATAGTTCAGGATATTTAATTAACTTCAAGCGAATGGATGGCGCATTACTGGGTGCAATAGATATTGCCCTGAAAAAAGCCAAAACAGCGGCTTTATTTGGTAAACCTTGCCATGTTCTTGGCGAAAAGTCACAACCTGGTGGCGCGCTCTATCAAATTGAACAGTCTAATGACGGCTTAATAACCTTTGCTGGTGGTCTGCCAATTAGCAATGCTGATGGTGAAATTATTGCAGCTATTGGTGTTTCAGGCTCAACCATTGAAAATGATCTCGATGTAGCGCTAGCAGCGCGAGAAGCAATAGCTCTGAACTAACAAAAATCAACACTCACGCTCCTTCAAAGTCGTCCTACAAAAGTGACATGTTGCTGACTTAGTCTATGATTATAAAAAGCATAGACTGACAATGCCGATAGATTTAACAAACTTAAATTTATCAGCCATACCTGATGAGCACCTACTTATGAACAAAAAAGCTGAGTCTTCTGAGCAGAAAATAACAGTCAGTCAACTTGAACCTGGCATGTATGTTTTATCGGTTCGTACAAAAGGCAAAGCGGTTAATATAAAGTCTGAAGGTTACATCAGCTCTAATGAAAATGTCCAAAAACTCATTAAAGTGGGAGTTACTCACTTAACCGTTGACCCCAGCAGGCAAAAAAAAGCAGAGAAGGTAGATAAAATCTTACCTGAAGTTACTGATAAAGCTGAACCAGTTCAGCCTAAAAAGTCGGCGAACGGCATCACATTAGACCAAGAGATGATCAAGGCCAGTAAACTTTATGATGACGCAAAAAGTTTACAACACAAAATTCTTAACAGTCTTACAGAGCACAAAACAATTAATGTATTAGAAGCAAAAGAGTCAACGGATGCCATTGTCGACTCGATCTTTCGAAATCAAGATGCACTAGCCTGTATGACGCGTCTTCGAATTAAAGATGAATATTTAGTTGAACATTCGCTCAATGTTTCCATTTTAATGACCATATTTGCTAAATATTTAGCCTTTGACCGTGAAGTTATTGAACAACTTGCTCTCGGTGCTTTTTTACATGATATTGGTAAAGTATTAGTCCCACCTGAAATACTGCACAAACCAGGTAAACTCAGCCCCGAAGAGTATGGTGTCATGAAATCCCATGTAGACTTAGGCATGGAAGTACTGAAGGACAGCCCTGGATTGTCAGGTCCCATTAAAGAAATAATCGCACAGCACCATGAGCGTCTAGATGGTAAGGGCTATCCTAAGCAGTTAAATGACCAACAAATAACACAATACGGACGTATGATTGCTATTGTTGATAGTTATGATGCGATGACAGCAGAGCGCGTTTATAAGGCTGGTATGCATCCAATAAAAGCTTTTAAAATATTGATGAAGGAAGCTGATAATGGCTATGACACGGCATTAGTTGAGCAATTTGTTAACTGCCTAGGTATTTACCCAATAGGTACCTTAGTTAAACTAACCAGTGGCAAACTTGGCTTAATTAGTCGCTTGAACAAAACACAACCACTACTGCCTTTTGTGCGCGTTTTCTACAGTACTAGGCTTAATCAAGCTATTGCAATGGAAGAGTTAGATCTTAGTCAGACTAAACATAAAGATCAGATTGACTGCTGTATCAAACCACAAGACTTCAATATTAATTTATTACGCTTTTTCAAAGCTGCTTTTAATAATTAATCAACTTATCTAATACTGAAATATGTTTACACACAGTATCTTTGTAAAGTAATATCACCCTATAAAAACAACTATTTTTCAATAGATTAACCTATTCAGTCATATTGGCTTCAGGTATTTTACACAGTGTTTTGTAAAGGGAATAACAATGATTTTAGAAGCCGCTGATAAGTATTATTCAAAACTGCATACCGATCTGCATGCCATTAAACATTATATAAAGCACAACTTAGGTGTATTTATTACCCTATTATATTTATTAGGTAGTTTTTCTGGTGTTATATATTTAGCAACCTTACTCAACAATTTCTCTGTTGATGTATTTCAACACATTGAGTTAACTGACTTTTTATTAGCTCTAATATCACACCCTTATCTTGTACTTACATATTCTATTTTGATTATTATGATTGCAATTTCTATTGGATTTGAATTGAAGCGAATTCATGAACCTAAAAAGCCAACACTTTTCCAAAAAATTTATCACGGCATTTCTTACCCCGTTTATTTTTTAAACCCAACCTATAGCATAATAACGCTATTATTTTTAATGCTATGTTGGTATTCATATATCTTCGCCAAAGTTCATAGCGAAGAAATACAAGAGAAAAAAACACAGACTTACTCATTATCTCTAAATGATCCGATTCAACAAAACAAAACCACGCTATTAACCGATGTACAAATAGTAACGTCTACAGCACGCAATTTATTTATTTACGATAACAGTCAGGACAAACTTATTATTATCCCACAAAATAATATTGCTGCTGTCATTCCTGTGAAAAAAGGTGAAAGTCTAGTTAAAGCCAAAACAGCAATAGAAAAAGTAAAAAAAACCTTAGCTAATTAAGTTACAGAGGGAAAAAGCTAAGAATAGCAATAATAACTAAATGGTTATTTTTACTCTAATGTGGCCATAACAGTACTAAAATCGTCCTTTTAGCATCAACTTTACCGACATTTTGATATTTTATTGGCGGTTGCTTAGTTTGTTAAGTTATAATCCCCCTTTCCCAAGTCTACGAATAATACCGCAATGAAATTTCCAGGTCGTCGCCAACATAAACACTATTTTCCTGTTGAGAATAAGAGCCCACTTACCAATAAAGTTAACTTGAATGCTAAATTAGCACGCAGTTATATTGTTGGCATTGACCAGATACTTGTTGATATTGAAGCTAAAGTCGATGATGAGTTCTTGCAAGAATTCTCACTTAAGCGAGGCATGTCACAAGTTATTCCTGACGAAGTAACTCATCGCTTGTATCAACGTTTAAAAAATGAAGCATTAGTTAACTATGAATTTGCTGGCGGTACTATAGGCAATACCATGCATAATTACTCTGTGCTTGCTGATGACAGATCGGTGTTATTAGGTGTGATGTCAGAAAATATGCAAGTAGGCGGCTATGCCTATCGCTTTGTTAGTAATACTTCTTCTCGAGTCGATTTAAATTACTTGCAACCAGTAGATGGACCAATCGGCCGCTGCTTTACCTTAATAGATGACTCTGGTGAAAGAACCTTTGCCATTAATGCTGGCTTGATCAATAAACTCAAACCCGAATCCATAGATGAATCTTTAATTGGTAATGCCGCAGCTTTGGTCATTAGCTCATATTTAATGCGCACCGAAGAAGGTGACACCATGACTGAGGCCACGCTTAAAGCGGTAAGGTGTGCGAATAAAGCCGGTGTACCTGTTGTTTTAACGCTAGGTACTAAGTTTCTTATTGAGCAAGAGCCTGAATTTTGGCGAGATTTTGTTAAAGAGCATGTAAATATTCTTGCTATGAATGAAGAAGAAGCACTTGCTATTACCGGCTTTGATGATCCATTGAAGGCAGCAGACGCCTGCTTAGACTGGGTTGATTTAGTTATTTGTACTGCCGGTGCTGAAGGTCTATTTATGGCTGGTTATACCGATGATGCGCATAAAAGAGAAACTGAATACCCATTACTGTCAGCAAGTATCAGCGACTTTAATCAGTATGAGTATTCACGACCCATGCTATTAAAGGATTGTGACAATCCAATTAAAGTATATACCCACACAGCACCTTATATGGGTGGACCTGACAGCATCAAAAATACCAATGGTGCTGGTGATGGTGCACTTGCTGCAGTATTACATGATTTAAGTGCAAATGTTTATCATAAAATGAATGTGCAAGATTCCAGTAAACATTTACAACCAGCAATGACTTATTCATCATTATCACAAATCAGTAAGTACGCTAATCGAGTTAGTTATGAAGTGTTAGTACAACACTCACCTCGTTTATCCCGTGGTTTACCCGAAAGAGAAGACAGCCTAGAACACGCCTACTGGGCGTTATAATACTTCGAGACTCTGCTGCTTGATTACCACCGAATAATTCGACATCAAGCAGCTTATAAACTTCCTATTAGCTTTTCTTGGTTCCTTTCCTCCTTAAATCTCTGACACCGTGCGTTGATGCAAACCATAGCGACAAAGTGTTACAACAGTGTCGGGGCAAAATAGAGTAAAGTTGCCAAAATTTTTGCTATGTCAGGTTGTACCTGAATATCCCACATAATATATGAGCAGTCTATGTTACAAGAACTTATCAATTTAATTAATTCCCTCCTATGGGAGACCGTACTTATCTATGGACTAGTCGGTGCTGGTGTTTTTTTCACACTTCGTTTGGGCTTTATTCAAATATCACACCTTGGTCACGCTATTGGTTTGATGAAAATCAGCCGTCATGGCGCTAAAGACGGACTCTCTTCATTCCAAGTATTTTGTACCAGCATGGCTGCTCGTGTAGGTGCAGGTAATATGGCAGGTGTTGCCGTAGCATTAACAACGGGTGGACCCGGCGCCATTTTCTGGATGTGGTTGATTGCTTTTTTAGGCATGGCAACATCCATGGTGGAATCGACACTTGCGCAAGTATTTAAAGTAAAAGATGAAGAAGGACAATTTCGTGGTGGTCCCTCTTATTATATGGATAAGGGTTTAGGGCAAAAGTGGATGGGCATATTGTTTTCTATCCTTTTAATTATTGCCTTTGGTCTAGTATTTAATGCCGTACAGGCCAATACCATTACCGGCGCTATGAGTACGGTATTTAATTTTGATGCCACAATAGTGGGCATTATCATTTCGATAGCCAGTGCGTTAGTCATTATGGGTGGACTCAAAAATGTCGCTAAAGTGTCTGAGGTTCTAGTACCTTTTATGGCCTTAGCGTATTTGTTGGTTGCTCTAGTTGTTGTTTTGATGAATATTGAAAGATTACCTAGTGTCTTTAGCTTAATCATTAACAGTGCGTTTGGTTGGCAAGAAGCAGCCAGTGGTGGTGTCGCTTTTGCGATAGCCCAAGCAATGAAAGCAGGTATAGCCCGAGGTCTATTCTCTAACGAAGCAGGTATGGGTAGCGCTGCTAACATCGCAGCAAGTGCGACACCAAATCCAAACCATCCTGCTTCTCAAGGCTTCGTGCAAATGTTTGGCGTTTTTGTCGATACCTTAGTTATCTGTACTGCAACTGCGGCAATCATTCTGCTAGCACATGATACTGGTAATACTGGTGATGGTATTGCTATCACTATTGCCGCTTTAGATTTTCATGTTGGTGCTTGGGGCGGCACATTTATCGCGGGCTCAATTATCCTTTTTTGCTTTACTTCTATCATTGCTAATTACAGCTATGCCGAAACTAACATATTGTTCCTCTTTAACAACAAAAGTACCTTTATACCGCTGTTTCGGTTTTGTGTAGTGGCTATGGTTATGTTTGGCGCGGTATCAAAAATAGATGTTGTATGGGCGCTTGCTGATGCTTCTATGGGGATGATGGCATTAGTAAATCTAGTTGCCCTGTTACTACTATCAAATATTGCTATAAAGGTAATTAAGCACTACAAAGCACAGCGTAAAGCGGGTATTGAACCAAACTTTGTTGCTGCTGACTTTCCTGAATTAACAGGTAAAACTGAAGACGGTATTTGGAAGTAATGACTAAGTAAATTAGCGGAGCTACTCTTAACAAAAACTAGAGTAGCTCTAGTTACTGACTTACTCTTGCTTCAATTATTGCAGCATAGAAAACATCCTACTACCACTGGGTGAAACTAACCAAATAAATGCCCCCAAATTAACAATAAGGGTAAACCAGAATCCAGCCCTAAAGTCTTTCTTTTGAGATTTATGCCTTAGATGCTGCTGCGCTACAGCCGCGCCTGGCCAGCCTCCAATAAGAGAAAACAGATGTAATGTACTTTCTTGGGTTCGCCATTTCCCACGTTTGGCTTTAGACTTATCAAATGCATAAGCCAAATAGGTGATAACGCTAGCAGTGAAATAGATTAAGACTAACATTTGCGGAAGGTGACCGAGGAAATAGGCTGCGGTTATTAGAGCAAGAAAAATAATAGATAAATAAATTGAGAATCGGTTTACTTTATTAGCCTGATTTTTCTTTAATTTCTCGCCAGAAAATGTTGCCTTAGCTGCGCAATATCTACCCTGCTTATCTTTAGTTATGGAAAAGGTAATAACATCATTTACATTAGGTACTCGATTTCGGTTTGATAAAGCACTTTTATGAATAAAAACCTGATCGCCACCACCATTAGGGGCAATAAAACCAAAGGCTTTATCTTCATTCCATTTAACCAACTTCCCTTTCAACCGCACCAGAAGCTCCCCTTTCAATAAACCACGAAAGTGACCTTACCCGATAAATTCTAATTATTAAACCAGTTAACCTCTTAACATTGATTTAATGCACTAATAACTAATCAAAAACCAATCAAAAAACATAATGAGGAACAAGCTGTTATGCTATTATTACAGTAATTGATAGTTATCATGCTATTGAAAAAAATAACAACCTAATTCAATCAATCTTCTGACTGCTTACTAATTAAGAACTTATGGCCAACAACATTTTTACCCCTGCATTACTTGAGCGACACTTTACCAAGAAAGAGTGGCATAAAGGCGCGAGAATTTATCAATCTGATGGTATTAAAACCTGCGCCCTTGATGGTGAAATAATTCGTGGTGTTGTCTTTAGTGAACAATCTAACCAGTCAACCTATGCCACACGCTTAGTATTAAATATTAAGCAAGATGGTCTTGCCAGTTATTGTGATTGTTATGTTGGACGTGACTGTAAACATGGTGCGGCATTAGCACACTGTTTTATTCACGAACATTTTGACCAAAACAGCATTGCTACCTCTGACAGAATTGTTGATAGATGGCTTAGTCACTTTCAAGCTCAACCGAGTAGATATCAACCAAACCCTCAACAAAAATCATTATTATACTTTTTAAAACCTAATACTTATAACGCGGACGATTATTATAATTTAGCGATAAAATCGACTCGTGCCAAAAAAAGTGGTGGTTGGAGTAGCTCCCTTGGCAATGAACACTCTACCAGTTCATTAATTAATAGTGCCTATGCAACTAACGAAGATGTAGCGGTACTTACTGAACTTATGCGTACCAACCAGTTTGGCGATAACATTAAGTATTTTGATTTATTTGAACAGATTATAAAAACAAATCGCTGTTTTTGGCATACCCCCTACAACTTAGACCGACCAATAACCCTAAGTCCGCCATTAGAAGCACAATGGCAATGGATAGC
>PJEL010000736.1_pt1 | contig 37044 bp, 37 predicted proteins | sample 1853271 | NCBI WGS metagenome assembly PJEL01 (sample SAMN08108733, study PRJNA415343) | Invertebrate metagenome, whole genome shotgun sequencing project. | host: Globobulimina | place: Sweden: Gullmar Fjord | collected 2015-08
TACTAGTGGGGAGATTTGGGTTCGAGTCCCTTTGGCGGCGTTTACGACGAAACGTGGTGTGATGGCGACCTTAGCACGCAGGATTGTAGCACCATTAGATACAGCGAATGGGTGACAGCCTGGAGAGACGGGCTTACGAAGCGTTTTAAGTTATCTATGAAATAGCTTAGGAGGTACGACCAGATGGGTTCTGAACCTTTAATAAAGGTTGGATATGACTGGATAACACCCAGTAATTACGTCGAATACTCTGAGGGCTGGTTGGAGTCGAGCGAAGAGGCGTACAGCGAGGCGAAGAGTTGCGTGTTGGCTTTTCCCGGTAGCGAATCTTGTAGGCGGAGGGCTGACCGGTCGGCAATTCGCTTGAAGGAGGCGAGGGCGATGTTGAAACACGCTTGGTATGAATTCGAGAAGACTCTTTAATAGGAGGAGACGACCAGATGAGTAAGCCAAGACCAGAGCATAAGTGGAGCAGTAGGGGTATGGCGAGCAATATCGACCCTACGGAACTGCTTCGGATTGAAGACGAGCATAAGGCCAGACTATACGAGGACATGGAAGAACAGTTCTTTGGCGACAATCTGGCTGAGATGGCAGGTGAGCTAACCGAGGCTTGCAAGGCGAAAGACCCGGCCCCGATCTTTGGTCCTATTGCTGGCCGGATTCTGTGGGCGATCATTTACCTATGGCCGTATGTGTTTTTATTCGGTGGCCTTTTAATCTGCTTCCTGATGGGGTGGATGACTTTCGGAGACTGATATGCCAAGGGATATATGTGAACACGTTGAATACTGCGAGCAGTGGCTTGAAGAGAGTGTAGAGCATTATTCAGAGGCGTTAGCAGTGGCGAAGGCGTTCCCGGAAGATGGTCCTGCCCTACGTCGCCATCGCAGTGCGGCACTGAGGTTAGGCAAGGCCCATGTTCACTTGAATGAAGCGTGGGATATGTTTGAAAAAGAACTTGGGGACTGATATGAGCAACCACGAACAGGAATATCTCGAGGATTGCCGTCCATCAGAGGGCGATATGATTCATGTACCTGAACGCCCGAGATCACTTATAGAGTTACAGAGGGAAATGGCGAAGCTCAATGCGAGGGTTTTGGCAATCGAAGCGGAGTGGATGTGTATAAAATCTAGACAATCTTAAAGAAATCCCGGAAAAGGTATTGACTTTGCTTTCGTGGAACCCCTAAATTGGGGATAGATGGCAGTGGTGGCGGGAAAAAGGTTTATCACGCACAGGTGTAACGGCTGCATACTTGGCTCATAACCAAGTGGTATCGGGTTCGACTCCCGAGTGCGTCACTTACAATTGAATATGGCGGCTTATGTCAGGACGGCCATTCTGACAATTAAGAGCTGAATTAAATAGCAGTACAGTGCTGTACCACTGTGCTGTTTTTTTATGCGCCGCCGCCACAAACAAGGAACCCTTAATGCCTGATCCGGTCGAAAAACTTGATCCCAAAGAGGTGAGCCTTTTGAATAAAGCGTTACGCCAAGCGGGCGGTACGTATTACAAGGATTTCAAGGCTGAGTGGGAGAAGCATCGGCAGGAAGCTCTGAAGACGGGCGTTAGGATGAGCGTGAAGATGTCGCAGAGGATTGTCGGATTTCGCTACCGGCATTTGCTTAATGGAGGCGGGGTCGAGTCTATTCCTGGTCGTATAGATGACATCCCGCCCCCGTTTAAGCCTCCACCGAAGAAACGGCCTGCTGAGACGGAGCGAGTCAGCGTTCACGGAGCAGGTCTTGAAGATTCACGGAACGCTTCACCAGAAGAGATCATCGACAGGATAACGTGGGATGTTGATGAGAGCATCAAGAGTAACCTCTACGAAGACCTGTGTTGGTGTTTGGATGTAGTTGGAAAGATACGGGCCGGACAGATTACCTCACGAAGTACGTTAAGGATTTCATCTTTCAAGGTGATTTCACTGCTTTACATTGCGGTTACTGATTACAAGTCATTTATGAACACCTATCTGCAAATATCAAGGAAGATGATTGACGTTGAACTGGATGAAGAGGGAAGCAAGGAACACGCCAAGTCCACTGTCAAGGACATTAACAGACGTTTAGACATGCTATCGAGGTACAAAGGTGCAGAAGACGGACGTGACACGGCTGATGGAGAAGTGGTCGCCGCATGGTGATCGAGTTCCACGGTCGATTGTTGACAACCTGAAATATCGGCAGACTGTTTACAATGCCGTAGCGAAAGACCCCGAGTTAATCGAGGACTTACGCCAAGCCTGCGCCAACGACATTCTTTTCTGGATCAACGTATTCGGCTGGACCTACAACCCGAAGGCTCACCCTTACAAGAAGGTACCGTTTGTTACCTACCCATTCCAAGACAGGATGATAGCACAGTTCTGCCAGGGTATCGCACAGGATGATTCAATCCACGACGAAGCTCAGGACATCTTTGTAGAGAAGTCCCGAGACATGGGATTATCATGGATGTGCTGTTTAACATTCCTCTGGTTCTGGCATTTCCGAGAGCTTGAATCCTTCTTAGTTGTATCTCGAAACGACGACTATGTAGATAACATAGAAAACCCCAAGTCTTTGTTCTGGAAGCTGGATTTCTTCCTTGACAACGAACCACCGTGGCTCAGACCAAGAACAGACCGCAAGAAGAACCACTTAATGAACTTGGAGACAGGAAGTGTTATTAACGGAGAAGCGACGACGAAGGACGTTGGCCGAGGCGATAGACGCTCATGTATTCTGCTGGACGAGTTTGCAGCGGTGGAACAACAGGCTAAAGTCCTTGCCAGTACCCGTGACTCTACCAACGTGCGAATTATCAATAGCACGCCGCAGGGTGCAACGAATGAACACTACCGACTCTCACAAAGCCCGTATATACTGAAGCTCAGGGCTCACTGGACAGAACATCCGAAGAAATCCGCAGGTCTTTACACCTCAAAGAACGGTGTATTAGAGGTTCTTGACAAGAGATACAAGTATCCTACTGATAGCACCGGCGAGACTATTTACCCGTTCATTCTAGATAACCAGATTCGCAGCCCGTTCTACGATGCGGAATGCCGTCGTGCTGGTAGTGTTAAGGAAATCAAGCAGGAACTTGACATCAACTACCTCGGTTCCGGGGATCAGTTCTTCAACGATGAAGCGATTACCAACATCATTGAGACGTTTAGCAAAAGACCCATCCTCAGAGGTGAGCTTGAATACGAAGCGGAGATCGGGGAACCCCTTGAATTCAGGGAGTGTCCTGAAGGCTGTTTACAGATATGGCGACATCCTCCCCACAAGGGCAGTTTAAGGAACGACTTCGCTTTAGGTATCGACGTAGCCGGAGGTACAGGAGCAAGTAACTCAGTTATAGCCGTCTGGTCAAAGGTGACAAAAGAAAAGGTAGCCGAATACACCAACCCGCACATTCGACCAGAACAGTTAGCCCCTGTGGCTATTTCACTGGCGAAGTGGTACGGCAACTCTCAAATGATATGGGAGCTTAACGGCCCCGGTCGTCAGTTTGGCGATCAGGTAGTTAATATGCGATACCAGAACATCTACATGAGGCAGTCCGAGGACACCATCAAGAAGACCAAGAAACGAAGTATGGTTCCCGGTTGGTACTCTAATGGCGATAATAAGTTGTCACTCCTTTCGGCATACCGTAAAGGTATTGACGATCAGGAAGTGTGTAATAGAAGCAAGGAAGCGATGCACGAATGTCGTTTCTACATCTACACCAGCGACCGAAAGGTAGAGCATTCGGGCGCAGCTAATGCCGACGATCCTTCCGGCGCTAAAGACAACCACGGCGACCGGGTGATTGCAGACGCATTAGCGTGGAAACTGGTTTACGAACCACCTGCCGTTCGTCGTGAAGAAGAAGAATACAAGCCACCATACGGGTCTTCTGAGTGGGCTATTCAGAACGAACTCAAAGAACAGGAGCTTGCGAGACGATGGTAGAAAACGTAAAAGAATCACTGCACGACTTAGTGATAGAGAGTCGTCTTCAACTCAAGATGTTCCGTGATAACTATCGGACATATAAATGTGCATATGCCGGACGCTACTACGGGCAGGACGTACAGTCAGCCAACCGAGAAGAGAATGAGACGATAAACCCGTTAGAAATAACCATCAACACTTATCTCACTCACCTTGCTTCCCAGACACCACAAGTGAACGTCAACACGTTTACAAAGGCTCTCAAGCCCAGTGCCAATAAGATGCGACTGGTAATCAACCAGTTATTCCGTCGATGTGAATTCGGCAAGACACTCAGGGAAGTCACCGTAGACGCTATGTTTGGTATGGGGATTACCAAGGTAGGCACAGCGATTACAGATGAAAGCTACCACGCCCAAAGCGGAGAGGTATACATCTCTCGGATCAGCCCGCACGACTGGGTACACGATACCTCTGCAAAGAGTTACGACAAGGTAGCTTTCGCAGGGCATAAGTTCAAGATGACAGAAGAAGAGTTGAAGAGTAACCCCGACTTCAATCAAGAGGTAGTCAAAGAGATACTCGACTCAGGGATGAAAAAAGACCCTGACGGGAACGACGAATTCGGTTCTGATTATGAACACGGTTCCTTAGCCCACGAAGGACACCAGAGCGTCGAAAGCATGTACCCGCATGTATGGATATGGGAACTATGGTGTCCGGGAGAAGGCAAGCTCAAACTATTGCCGGTTGATCCTGCGTATGACCTTTTGTATGAAGAGGATTACGAAGGCCCGAAGGACGGCCCATACGTTACGTTACAACTTGGCTCGACTGTTACAGATGACATTCTTCCTTCGCCTCCTGCCGGGTACTTGTTCGACATGGACGCACTTATCAAGAAGCTCTACACAAGGCTTGGTAAAGGTGCGTTACGAGCGAAAACGCTTATTACGACAGACGGTTCAGACGAACAATACATCAATCAGGTTCTTCAGGCACAGGACGGTGATACGGCAGTTAAAACCAACATGACCTCCACCTTGGATGAACTCCATGTCGGCGGGATGGATAACAGTTCTGTCATGGCAGCGATTCACATGCGAGATGTTTACATGGGACCGCTTACCGGGAATCTTGACGCACTTGCAGGTCTTGGCCCTCAGTCGGAAACAGCGTCACAAGACAGGATGATTACCGCCAGTGCTTCAAAGAAGATGGCTGGCATGATGGTAGCCGTAATGGAACACGCTAAGGGCGTATGCGAGAAGACAGGTTACGAAGTCTGGCACGATCCAGATTTAAGCGAAACTGTTACCTATCCGATTCCGGGAACTTCCATCGAAACAGAACTGAACGTAAACGCTGAAAGTCTACTGGGTACTTATGAGTCATACGACATGGACATCGTTCCGCATTCCACCGTATACAAGGCTCCTTCTGACGTACTTGAAGCGGTTGGTGGAGTATGGGACAGGTACGTTGCTCCACTGTTGGGAACGCCTTTACTTCCTGCGGTAGCTCCTATCGTCGCACTTCATGCGGAATACATGAACATCCCTGAGATGGACAGGGCTTTCTCCCAGTTCTTCGACGCACCACCCAGGGCAGAGGATGAAATGGGTCAGACACCCATAGATACACCGCAACAGCCGAATACATCCAGAACGTACAACAGGGTGAATATATCAGGGTCCGGGACAAGGCAAGGCAAGGATCAGGTATTACAGTTAGCGGCAATGGGGTCTGATTCGCAGGCTGCGGAGAAGGTTCCACTATTAGGAGGAAATGGATAATGAGGAAGGCTTACAAGTACGTCTGGGAAAGTGGTTCACGTAGCGTTACGAGAGCCTACGAGTACGAGGAAGGCACTCAGCCTTTATCCCTTTGGGAAGATGGCAGGGAGTGGCTATTGGGTGATTTCAGCCTTGAAAACGAGTTTACAGGGTGTGCAGGAACATTCGCAGGTCATTCACCCGGATGTTGGCCGATGGAATCAGAAGCAATGGGCGTAGCACCGGAGCAAGCCAGAGAGGCACATCAAGAGGCAGTAGCCCACGGGGTTCCGACAGAGATAAATCCAAGAACCGGCAACCCTATCCTGCGTGACAAGGATCATGCGAGAAGGTATCAGCGGGCTTTGGGTTTTCATAATCGTGACGCCAGTTATGGCGATGCAACACCAGACTAAGGAGAAATGAAATGAGTAAAGACCAGCAGGAAGCCATGCTTCCCGAGGGCGAAAAAGAAGTAGAAGAAGGCAGCGGCCTTGAGATGCTTGCAGACGTTGAAGGCGTCGAAAAGCCTGAAGAAACTGATGACGACTCGATTAACCTCGAAGGCGATTCGGTTGACTTGGACGACGGCGAAGAGAAAGAAGAACCCGAGGATTCTGGCATTGACGACGTTACCCTTGGGAAACTGTTGACAGCCGGTATCAGCCGAAAAGACGCTGAAGAAATGGCTCCGAATGTCCGTGACGCTTTTCTGGCGGCTACGGAAAACACGGGATCAGGAGAAAACCAAAACAAAGGCCAAGGTACTGAAGTCGAGCTAGACCCGCTCGAAGAACTGGAAATAGCCGAGTATGACCAAGAGCAGTACGATGATTCATACAACGAGCATATCCAGAAATCAGTCAAGGCCACAAACAATCTGACGAAGCACATCCAGCAGCAGGAAGAACGGCTGGAACGGCAGAATCAGATCATCGAATCCATGCAGTTTACCACTATGGCCGATCAGGTGTTCCATGACCTTAGTGACGAGTATGGTGACGTGTTGGGTGAAGGTACACTCTACACGTTATCACCGGAACACGCAGCAGCAAGAGGCAAGGTGGCTGACGAGGCCCACAAGATTGCCGTACAGACAGGACGATCATTCCCTGCTGTATTGAGAGAAGTTGCTGAGAAGCATTACCCCGTTGCTTCCAACCGCAAGTCCAAGGGGGGCGACGGCTCCACAAGGAAAGGCGGGAAGAGGCAGATGACTAACAAACCCAATAGTAGCGGTAAGAGTAAGAAGTCGGGTGGCTCCTTTATGGATAAAGCCAACGCGATTTTCGACCGATAGTATACTATACCGCTAAGAAATAAGGAGCTGACATATGCCAGCTACAGGAGTAGACGCCTCACAATTGGCGGACTTGGTGTTACTCTCGCAAGAGAGTTTCAAGAAGGGAGTCTTCACGCAAGACGCCCAGACGTACCAGGATTACTTCTGTCTGAATCTTCTTTTCCAACCGAAGAAAAGGAAGACTCAGGGAGGTAAATCCATTTTCCATCCCATGCAGTTCACTCAGAGTGATACGGCCCGACACACCGCCCTTTACGGTGAAAAGTCAACGACCGTCACTGACCTCGCTTCGAGCATCACATGCCCGTGGCGATTCACTGAGAACGATACCGCTTGGGACTTGGATGAAGTCGCAATGAACGCAGGCCGTGAACAGATCGTTGATCTTATTAACATGCGGCGTTCTGACATGTATCTTGGTCTTTACGAGTTGCTTGAAGACGCGATCTTCAAGACTCCCACAAGTGGTAGTGACGTACTCACCCCTTACGGTATCCCCGTCTGGGTCGTGTACAACGCTACGGACGGTTTCACTGGCGGCGACCCCACGTACCCCTCTGGTGGTGCAGGTGGTGTTGCAACGGCAGACGAAGCCAACTGGAAGAACTATTCGTTTACTTACACCAGTGTAACGGACGACGACTTGGTTCTTCACATGCGTCGAGCAGCCAAAGCTATTCGCTGGCGTTCACCTACGAAGGTCGCCGGAAGCAATATGGCCCGTTCGCCCAAGCAAGTTTTCACAACCACCGAGAATACGCTGTCGATGGAAACATTGGCTTCCCAGCGTAATGACAACCTCGGTACTGACTTCGCTATTTACATGGACGAAGCAATGTGGAAAAGGCACCCCATTCGCAACGTAGAGCGTTTGGACGACACAACTGACCTCAACGTTCCCTCTGACCCGATCTACATGCTGAACACGGACTTCATTTATCCTGTGTTCCTCCAAGGTCGCGGCTTCAAAGAAAGCGCCCCGATCCATCTCAAGGAAACGCAACCCACGGTTGTTCGCCTTGATCTTCGGATGGCGTGGAACCTCATCTGTACCAGCCGACGGTCACAAGCCATCGGCGCAACTGGTGCCTAACAAGAAAGGAGGTTTGTGATGTCTGTTAATTACAAAAAGACGAGTACCGACTCTGATCGTTTGATTTCGTCTGCCATTTGGGCTGATTGCCCGATTATCGGCCTTCAAACGCATCAGCGTGACGGTCTTTACAAGTACGACGATTTCGATGCCGGTATGATGGAAGCCAGTTCGGTTCCAACAACCCGGTACGATCATTACATCGACACAGGCGGCACGATCCTGCAAGTAGCAGGGGTCAACGGTCAGATGGCGTTGCTTTCTGACGGTACTGCTGCTGACGCTGTGTACATGAACGAAACGGCGGCTAACTTCAATATCAGCGACACCGCTGGTGCGAAGTTTAACCTGTGGTTTGAAGCGAGGGTAAAAATCTCGGTCCTTACCGCAACCGTTCCGTCATTGTTCATCGGCCTTGCCGAGAAGATTGCCGTTGGTAGTGAAGCAACCGCTTCCTATCAGGCTGTCACAACTGGTGCTGTAACCGACGCGATTAGCGCTATTGGCTTCAATGTAAAAACTGACGCTACCAGCGAAATCGACTACGGTTATGGCTCAACCACTGGCGGTCAGGTTTGGACAGTCTTGAAGGCTGCCGCCGGAACGATTGTTGCCGATACTTACATCAAGCTCGGCTTCAAGGTGGACTGGGAAGCAACCCCGTCCCAGCGTATCAAGTTCTACATCAATGGTGTTGAGCAGTCTACTTACGTGACTGATACGCTCATTGAAGCAGCGGCTTTCCCTGATGCCGAAGATATGTGCATGGTTATCGGTGCTAAGACTGGTGCCGGTGCAGCCACCTTCACGAACAGTATCGACTGGTGGACCTGCGCACAGGTTTACGACCGTAACACGATTGACTAAATAGGAGTGCCAACGATGGCTGGTTCAGCATTACAACTGAGTTATGATGATTTCCAACTTTCTGTTGGCGACCTATTGAATTATGGTAGAGCAACGGGTTCAACACCTGATGCTGTTTGGTCTGCGGAACAACTTGCCCGTGCCGATAAGGCAATCCAAAACGGGTATCGTCGGTTCCTGAAGCCAATTAACGGTCACAACTGGTCGTTCCTTACTCCAAGTAACACGACCAGTACCGTAGCCTCGTACTCAACTGGAACCGTCACCATCACAGCCGATGCTGGCGGTTCCATTGTTACGGGGGCATCAACCGTTTTCCCGTCATGGGCGGCTGATGGACATATTAAAATCAGCGGTACATGGTATTCCGTCAAAACAAGATCAAGCGATACTGGCTTGATCCTCGACGATGTTTCATTAACCGCAGACGCATTGACTACTTACACCCTGGGTAAAGTAACCTACGCACTTCCAGATGACTTCATGTACCTCGATGGAAGTATCTGGTACACCTCCGGTGGCTTAGATTACGAGATTGTTACCGTTGGTGAACAGTACATGTTCAAACAGAGGATGTCCGATTCACAGGTAGCAAGGCCGAGATACGCCGCTATACGTCCGATTGAAACAATGGACGCAACGGTAGGGCAGAGGTTTGAAATGACTCTCACGCCTACGCCTGACGCTGTTTACCTGTTGTTTTACACGTATGCAGTCATGCCGGAAGACCTCGACACAACAGACAAATACCCGCTTGGTGGTATGATGCACAGCCAGACAATTGAGGCTGCGATCATGGCAGAAGCGGAAAAACTATACCAAGACAACGTGGGCATTTACGAGAACGCTTACCAGCAGTTACTTGCTGGGAGTATAGCTCTGGACAAAAGACAGAACCCGCAGACATTCGGAAGCCTTTCAACTGGTGGTCGTAGAAACACTGGTAACACATATCCGTCTGTTTCATACGATACTTAATAAGGAATACTGTTATGCGAAAAGAACCCGCTTACGAAGCAAAACCAAAAATTGCAATCGACATCAGTGCGGACGGTGCTGCTGCAACGGTGACACTTGCGGCTGATTCCGAGACAGTGCATGTTCTAAACAGCATTGATTACGGCTATAGTTCCACACCACCGGCAGGGGAACTACTGACAATAACCGACAGTACGGGTGGTGTTTCGACAATTACCGTCCCTGTTACTGAAGGCGGGCATCAACAGTTACCGTTTGCGTATCCCTTTGCTTACCCGCTGGGAGCAGCAGTAACAATCGTTCTCAGTGCAACAGCGGCAGGAACACTCGCTTACTTGAACGTCCAGTACCAGTAGGAACTACCGATGCTTACATCCAAAAGTCACCGACGGCGAAGAGGCTTCCGCATGGCGGCAATGCGTTCTGGTATAAACAGAATGTTCCCGATTCAGCTACCGGGGCCATACGCCTTCTATGACGGCGATTCCATGACCCTTGATGAATCTGATAACATCGAAACATGGAACAACCGTCTTGGTGCTGCCTATGCCCTCACCGGAGCTACCGCCCCGAACGAACCCGTAGCCGTCGTGAATGAAGCGTTCAATAGTAGGCAGTGCGCGACGTTTACGGGGACGCAGGTGGCGACGAGTTCGACTTTGAAGACGTTGTTTGCGGAGGGCGAGAGTTTTACGGCGTATTTTGCTGTTCAATACGAACGTGACGAAACGGCAGTAGCACCGAACGGCCAGAACCTCCTATTGGTCAACGACTCCGCAAATGAGGATATGTTTTTTCGTGTTCAGCGAGATGGCACTGGGCCTTATACTTACCGAGTTTACGGATTTAAGCGATTCAGTGACGCCACGAGCGTAACAAGCACCGTGCAGAATCTCGCGGGGTCTGAGCTTGCAAGCGACAAGCTATATATCTGCGCGCGAGTGCAATCAACTGGTGATGTGGATATATATGTCAATACAATCTCCAATACAAAAAACGATAGCGACTGGAATAATCCTGCAAAGACATTCGCGCCGGATGGTCCGCTTTATATTGGCAATGACGCGAGTGGTAACGTCCCCCATCACGGCCCAATCGGCGGCATCTACCTCTACGACGAAGCCCACACCACCGCACAGATACAATCAATGATAGAAGGCTGGATGCCATCGTACTTCGGAAAATCAGGCGACCCAATAGCAGCAGTACGAGGCATGACGTATATCGGGGAAGCGGAAGACGCAGCGGTTGATTCAGCCGTCAATGACGACATCGAGGAACTGACGAACGCCGCCAACTTGGTTCCGTGCTGGAATTACGATGGTACTGACAACACCATGACGACGATAACGGCGAATCCCGCATTTACACTCCCGGCAGATGGATGGTCGATTTCATGGCAGCAACGCAATAACGTCAATGCAGCAAACTACGCTTATTCATTCTCGCTAGGTGAGTACAGCGAAACGAATTCAATAAACGTCTTTACTTATCTTAACACAGGAGAAATTGGTAAAGTTCATGTACAGCTAAAGGATAGCGTCGGCACTTTAACCAGTTTCAACACTACACTAAACACGTATTCCACAAATTACGGGTGGGTCAACTACACCCTCGTTTACAGCAAACTTCTTACTGAGGCGAGAATGTGGATAGATGGTGCTAGTGGCGGAGTTGACTATGGCGAGGACTTGGAAGTCACTTACGATGCGGCAAAAGACCTGCGTATTGGACATGGACATTCAGGAGCCGGAGGTGCGCAGCTTAACGGTGCAATCCGAGAGTTTGCCATATTCGGTCGTACATTACAAAGGGCTGACCTTTACCATCTCGGCAAGGGTGGCTCACCGCTAGACATTGACGCAGCTCCACAGCTCTACGTTCCAATGGACTCAAGCACGGCAGAGGACTATAGCGGTCTTCTGACAGTTACTAATAACACAGACCATGTAACATTCGGAAGGTTGAACCGATGACCGATAAATTAGTTTTCCTGCCGGATACCCAGTTTTATACGATTGCTTCACCCGACAACTCGGATAAGTTTAGCGACCAGACTACATGGTGTGTTGACAGTGCCAATGAAGTCAAGATGGTTTCCCATCTGGGTGATATAGTGAACGCTGGTGACGACAGTGTTGAATGGGCGATAGCCACTACGGCAATGGCAATTCTCGACACGGCTCCCTCTATAGCGTGGGCAATACTTGTAGGCAACCATGACGCTGATAACGATACAGGTAGTGGAGAAGGTGGCCCGCATGACGCACACGAAACCTTCAAGAGTATTTTCGGTCCAGCAACCACAGGCCGTTTCGACAGTGCGACATGGTTTGGCGGAGCTGACGGTCGAGACTTGAACAGTTGGCAGTTGTTTACGGCAAACGGGACTACTTACTTGCACATTGCCTTAGAGAACCAATCGCATACAACTCAAAGCACATACGATGCAGATGATGTCGCAACCATTGTGGCATGGGTTCAGTCCGTCCTTGACGCTAACCCCGGTGTTCCGACAATCCTTTCCACACACAAGGGGCTGTATTCATACTCTGACAGGTCGAATTTCGGTGACGACTTATGGAACTTGACAATCAAGGACAACGACCAGATATTCCTCGTAGCAAACGGACATTACGGGGGTGAATGTCACCAGACGTTTATTAATGAATCTGGCTCGCTAGTCCACTGGCTGAACCTCGACTTCCAAGGCATCAAGAACGGTGGAGACGGCTGGCTTCAATACGTCGAACTGGACGGTCGAACGGCTGAAGTCTACACGTATTCACCTTCACTTGATGACGACAGCGAGATAAGCAACCACCGCTTTTCCCTGCCAGACCCGAACCAACCCCCGATTGCTTACGACTACAATTTCAAGCAGGCTACTTCGGCTAAAACCCCCCAGTTACTCGACAACTTGCAACGCTGGAACCGAGAAGACGCTATGTCTCTGGACGGCGGCGATGTGATGGCGAGTGCTGACTTTGGGAAGATAGTGGGGAACAAGCAGCCTTCGACTGTTTATATGGTGGTGGAGGGGGGAACGCAGCTAACGACCGCTGCCTATCTCTTGCGGTGCGCACCCTCAAGCGTCAATTGGTACTGCTACTACAAGAACGATGATGGGCGAATCTTTTTTGACCAATATGGCACGAACGGCAGGCTGGGTACAGTTGCCCTGACAGCACAGGCAGGTGGTGGCCCCTTTGATAAAAGGATCATTTGTCTGGTAAATTACGGCGAAGTGGTCGGGGTTGATGGCGGCGCGAAGATGTTCCTAGATAATACAGGCAATACCGCAACAGACGCCGACTTCAATTCCGAAAACCCCGGCGACATCGACCTGTCATCTACTCCCACCCATCTCGGAGACAATGACGCAACCGCAGCAGACGCTTTCGTAGGCGAAATCCCCGGCATCTGGGCCGCTAACGTAGCACACACCGATGATGAAGTAGCTTATGTAATGGAAAAGCTGAGAGATAAGTATACAGTTGATGGGTGGGGGTATGATGGAACGAATAGTTATACGACGGTGACGGATGTGGCGACGTTGGATTTGCCTAATGGCGACTGGAGCCTTGGGGGGTGGGTGAAGGTCGATAGTATACCAAACACATACGGCACACTGTTCGCGCGCGGAAGTATTGGAGCTACGCCATCCTGCTATATATACCTCGCAGACTCCGATGATGGTATACGCGTTCGGATTGTGTCGGATGACGGCACGGATTTATACTTGTCCTATACTGGGCCGGGTGCATCAACCGAGTGGCAGCACGTACTTGTAACCTACAAAAAATCAACAACGACAACTACCATTTATGTCGATGGTGTTGATGTTATCAACGAGGCGGTTCATGACTTGAATGCGATAACTGTAAATGCCGCAGCGACATTTGGCGACGGAAGTCTCGGTTCCTCTGAAATCGACGGAACCCTCCGAGACTGGTTCAAAACCGACCGACTCATAACAGCCGCAGAGATAGCTGAACTCGTTGCCAATGGATACGCCGAGGACATGGCAGACGGCGCACCTTCGGAAGACAACGGTTGGAACATCGTAATGAACGCCGCCGAGGCATCGAACATAATACTATTCAATGCAAACGGAACAAACCACGAGTGCTTACACAGCAACGACGGCGAAGATTCCTACGTCACAGGGGAGTATAAGTAGTGAGACACAAACAAATAACAGTATGGATACGCCGCACGAACAGAGCAGCCGCCGCAGCCGCTATATTCGGTGTGATGGGGCCGAAGTCAGGTCCTCACTGCTTGCAGCGTGAATGGACGAAAGGGGCGGGAACATTCTACTCGGTGACGATAAACGCCCGTGTAGCGAAGTGGAGAGAGCTTCGGACGGCATTGGAACCATTTAATCCAACGTATTACGTCAACGGCGAGTATCGAGTACCGAATCCACGGAACAAAAAGGGCAGGCGAGGCTCGAAGATAGAGCGAATTAAGAAGCAAGAACATCATGGGTTTGTGCCTGTGGTGGAAGAATAGTCCCCTAGGAACCTGGAGTTCCCCGAACCACATTTAAGAAGGAGTATTATTATGACCGCTCACAGAACTTTAAGAGACTTGAAGAGGGCTTTCAGCGCCCCCGCACCGGGCCGACTTGCGGACCCTGGAGACGAAGGAACGATTACCGTGTTGTTATGGGGTCAGATATGCTCCGTAACAACGGAAGCGGCGGAAACCCGCACGTTGGCCCAACCGACCTGTCCGGGTATCGAATGTGCCGTAGTCCTCGACACGGACGGAGGCAACCTTACACTGACAGTTACCGGTGGTTACAACCGAGATGCCGATACAGACATCACCTTCGCAGACGCCGGTGATTACGTGAAGTTCTACTCTGTCAAAGTGGGTACTTCGTACCTATGGAGAGCTTATGCACAGGAAGGAACGGACGCTGCGGTTGAAGAAGGAACGTTTGATACCGTAACGGCAACCACCGCCACCCTTGGTACTGTCACTGCTTCGGTAGGCATGACAACCGTGCAACACGCCATTACCGGTGATCTCTTCATTCAATCTGCAACGGTCGCTGCGGCAGGGTCACAGCAGAGTGATGCAGGACAGTTGGCGTCAGGGTTTTCGCTGGTATCAGCAGCAGATGACACAAAGGGTGTTAAACTGCCAGCAGCAGTGGCAGGGTTAGTGTGCATCGTAAAGAATAACGTCGGTGATAAAACACTTGAGTTGTATCCCGCAACCGGCGATGCAATTAACGCAATAGCCGCTAACAGCGCAATAACACTGGCTGCGGTTACATCGTGCCTGCTGGTGGCTTATGACGCAACTACGTGGTATACGGTGCCACTGTTGCCTTCATAGTCCGATTCCAACCCCTCCCCTTTAACCGGGGGAGGGTTATTTAATAAGGTGAGATAATGCCGCGAGAAATGACCATCGTGCCACCGATAGGCGGCATAGCGAGAAGTTCAAGCTACCAGAATCAGCACCCGTACACCTGTTACGATGCGGTGAACGTCAGAGGTTTAGACGTACATAAAGAGCGTGAGCGTATCGGTTCAAGACCGGGGATGGTGAAGGAATTCAGCCAAGACCTCGGCGGAGTTATCCGCATGTTGGGTTCGGTGAGATACCTTGACACGGTAACAGGTGAATGGAAAACCAAGCAACTTGCTATCTGTGACGGTTACTTATGGTCAGATGACGGCACAGGCACAATGGCTCAGATCACCTCAACCCGTTTTGGTACAGGTGACACGATTCATGGAGTAGAGTACAAGCAGAAGTTCTACATAGCGGATCATGGACAGAGGCTTGAAGGTACGACGGGAATTATTGCAGTTGCGTTAGATGGGGATTTTCAGGATGCGGCACACGGAGACTTTGCTGCCCTCGGAATCGTCGCAGGTGATAAACTGGAAATCATTTCCGGCACAGACGCAAACCCCGGTACTTACAACATAGATACCGTTGCGACCACAACACTTACGATAGCAGGAACCCCCGTAAGTGATGATGGGGCGAACGCTGATCTTGTATACATCATCTGGCGAGCTTCTGTAAACCCAAAGGTCTACGACCCATCGGATAATACGGTAGGGAACTGGACTGCTTCAACAGCAGGAACTATTCCAAAAGGATGCCCTTGTATCGCTGTTTATCATGACAGGGTAGTTCTCGGAGGAAACGAACCAAGCCCCCATCAGTATTACATGAGTCGTGCCGGTGACGCACATGACTGGGATTACTCCCTTACAGACGGAACCGACAAGACAAGAGCTTGTTCAGCTTCAAACACCCAATCAGGTGAAATAGGACAGCCAATTAAGGCTATCATCGACCACGGTGACAAGTGCTGTTTGTTCTTCGGTTTAACCAAGACCTTTGTTATGCGAGGCGATCCCTGTTACGGTGGAGTCGTGGAACCCATTTCAGACGGTGTTGGTGCAGTCTGCCAGGGGGCCGTAGCGGCCGCGCCAGGGATAGCACCGAATACACCACCAGTTCATTACTTCCTATCACGGGATGGCCTGTACGTCGTTCCTGCGGGATGTGGGCAGAAACCTATCAGTATAAGTCGGGAAAAGCTGCCTCAAGAGCTTCGGAACCTCGATACGACACTGGAAACAGGCATCAAAGTGAATCTTATGTACAGCCCTGAGACACGGGGTTTACATATATTCCTGTCAGCCAAGACGGCAAGTGCGGCAACAACTCACTGGTATTTCGACCGATCAACTGGTGCATTTTGGGCTGAGAAGTACAATGACACTGATTTACAGCCGTATTCCGTGGATAAAACGGCGGCGGCTTCAGGGCGAGACGATGTTATATTCGGGTGTAATGACGGGTATATTCGGAAGTTCTCCTATGCCTCTGAGACTGACATAGATGCTGGAGACGCTGAAATAGACATCGTAAGTTACGTAGACATAGGGCCGTTGAAGATCGGTTCTGGCTTCCTCAATGGAGCCATAAACGAAATGACGGCTGTGCTTTCAGCCAACACTACTACAGTAACCGTCGAAGTAACCACGGCAGATACGCCGGAAGGTGCAACGGCTCACACGGGAACCGCAAGGAAGTATTCGGGTACTTTCAGGAAAGCGGGGTATAACCCCTCGATGTACAAGGTTGGATATGGTCGTGCAGCCATGATTAAGGTTGCGGGGGTAGTTGCCAATGCGAATGAAGCCTGGGGGCTTGAGGGTATTATTCTGTCAATCAAACCCGCTGGAAAGACAAGGATTCCATAATGGCCGGTTTAATCGGGTACAACGATTCGAGATTCCAAGCGATAAGCTGTCAGCCACCAGTTCATGCTGTCCTGCCTGACGGTACGGAACTATCCGTTGACATACCGGAAGACCCGGTAAAGACAGAGAACGACCGTCTTGCGGAGACGTACTTTGAAGAGATCATCAGAGCGGGAACGACAGAGGCTTACGCAATCGACCAGATGTGGTTCAAGCAGATAGACATTGCGCCACTTGGCGTGATTAACATCTGGAACGGCGGTGACATCAACATCGACCCTGACGGTGAAGGTAATGGCCCGATCAACGTCGAAGATGCGATAATGACGTACTACGACGGTGTTCGTGACACGAATTACTACGGGTTATGGGATGTGATGGACGGGATGGCGTTTCAGAAGCTCAAGATAGAAATCGTTGATTCATCTGGCTTAAAGGTTCGGGTACAGAACATAGACGAAGCGACTGACTGCTACTTCTGGCTGGACGGTGAGAAGATTCTGCTGGATACAACCACAGCCCCCGGATACGCAGAGGCTTCTTTGACTGCTGGTGCTGACGAAAACACCCCCGTCCTGAACTACATCTACATCATCAAGACTGGTGGCGTTGCTGTACTGACTGTTTCAACGACAAAGCCGGGGGCAAGTACAGGTGATCCTGCCGGTTCCTTCTGCTGGGTGGGAAAGGTACTCTTACCAGATTCATCCACTTGGGGTTCAACAGGAGCTTATGCTTTCCAGCGGTTTACAGAGTCATTCCAGAACGATACCAGAGGGGCTCACTCCCATGAAAGAGAGAAGATACGAGAATTGGGGGCTCAGTATTCCAGTGGTATATCGCACTCACTGACAATAGCTAGCTTGGTTGTACACTTGGAAATCGCTTCAGGTGTTGTCTACCAACTTCACAGGCAGACTTGGCCGGAAACAAACACAGGCCCGTATTACTATGGCAACGGAACCAGCCATTACACGCAGATCGACGACCTTGGCGATGCACTGTTCTTAGAGGATGGCAGTGCGATTACAACGAACAAGCGGTACAACCTCATTATCTGGGGAGCGATAAACATTACGACAGGTGAGTGCAAGGTATTCGTCAACCTACCGAACGGCACTTACAACGTAGATTCACAGGCGATAGCCGACATCAATAACACAGTTGATACAGCCGTTCCTATCGAAATGCACTCAGTTGCGTTTATGATAGCGAGGGTCTGCTTGAAGTATACGGGAAGCACATTTGTCAATCTTGGTGTGTTTTCCCTACTCGGACAGCCCCCCGGTGTACACGGAAGTGGTCACGGTTCCACGCCTACCACTGAGTTCGTTGATACGACATTCAGGCTGTTTGACGGTGGAGATTCTACGAAGGAGATTGCTTTTGAAGCATCTGGTATCGACACCGGCACTACTAGAACTATGACGATGCCGAACATGGACTTCACGCCAGTAGGAGGCGGCGGGGCTGGTGCAAATAATAAAGTGGCGGTTTGGAATGGCACGGGTGCGATAGATGACGGGTCGCAAATTGTGGCAGCAGAGGTGGTAGTAAGCACAAGCACAGGGGTTGGTGATAATATAGCGGTTTACGATACAACCAGCAGGAAGATAAAAGACGGCGGAGCTACAATAGCGTCCCTTACGGGCGTTACTGGTTCTGGAACAGACAACCAACTAGCCCAGTGGAACGGAACGGGGGCAATAGATTCCAATACAGGTATTGTTGCGGCAAATGTCGTTACCAGTGCTTCGGCATTAACAGACGGCAAGGTTGTAGAGGGAAGCGGTTCACAGGGATGCGAAGCAGGCTCTCTTGACGCTGTAAATCTTGCATGGGCAAGTACAACACTTGCGAACGATAATATCGTTGTTGGCGTAACTGACGGCAGTAATCGCAAAGTCAAGACAGTGGCAATCGACTACAACAACCTGCCGAATCAAACTAATTACGCCGAAGACTCGTCATCTTCTGGCGATGATTATGCAACAACAGTTAGCCCGACAATGACGGCATATAGAGTTGGAATGGTTGTATATCTGGCGGCAAATAGAGTTAATACCGGAGCCTGTACTTTGAATATCGACAGCCTTGGGGCTAAGGATATTAAATTAATCAGTGGTGCTGACCCAGATAGCAGTGACATCAACACTACTGTCATGGCTCAATTAATATACGACGGCACTAGCTTTATACTTGCTAATCCCCAATAAGGAACCTATATCATGTCAAGACTACCATTATACGGCGGTCAATTCACTGGAACAGGTGGAACGATTCCAACTACTGCACAGCGAAACACCCGTGGTGGAAGTAGTGGCGGGAGCTTAACCGCTGCCCAACGCCGTGCCGCTTCCAGAGAACGTAAGGCGAGGGAAGACGCTGCAAAGGCAAGGAATCGCCAAGTAAGAGAGGCTGGGATCAAGAACAAGTCGATTCAGCAGCAGATCAGGAATCTTGAAGCCACAATGAAGACGCCCGGAATCACTGGCAACGCAGCCCGCGCCAGACAGATTCAAGACCTCAAACGTCAACTCCTTGTAATCAAAGAACCCCGTGGTGGAGGCGGTCTTGACCCGTGGGAACAGGCTAACGCTGTCAACGAAAAGCGGTACGGTCAGATACTTGGTGGTTACGACAACCTCATTTCCGCTACTCAGGACAGGCTCAACCAGAGAAGTGAACAAGCCGAGATCGACGCAAGGACGGAGTTTCAAAGGCTGTCTTCTTCCAACAGGCAAGACTTGATTAGCCGTGGATTAGCGGCTTCGACTATTGGACAAGGAAACGAGGCTGTTTACGGACGCAACATGCAGGCATCTATAAACGACGCAAGAGACAGGAACCTTGCCCAGTACAATGCTACCGTCAACCCTCTGTTCCAAGCGAAGTTCGGTGTTATGGAACGACGAAACGACACCCCGCCGCCATTGGGTCTTTCGGCTCAAGTGAATCAACAGGCGGGCTATGCTTCAAGGACTGGCTACGCCGGTGGCGGTGGCTACGGAAGTGGTTTCCCCGGTGAAGGCGGGGGTTATGCAATACCCGGCGCTGCTTACGGCAACTTTGGAGGGGGTGGCGGGGGCGGCTTTGGTGGTGGTAGTTACGGTGGCGGGGTAGTTCAGCGTCAGCCGCAGGGTTTTCAGCAGAACATCCAACAGCGTATGCCAATTAATCCCATCTTTGCCAAGGCTGGCAGGGCGAATCGGAATTGGAGAAACGAGCAAGTCAAAGAGAACCCGATTTTCCGCAGATAAGAACCCATTTCATAAAGTGATTATAACATGGCTATAAACGTAACATACGGCGCAGACTACATTAACGACAGGGCTTTCGCTGGTGGTCAAGGTAGACGCCAAGCGGAAATAGACCAGAACAACTTCGTCTGGGCGAGAGATCAGCAGAAGTACGCCTTTGCCGCGAAGCAGGCTGGTCTGGATCGTTTAATGCGCTACGGTATGTCTCAGGAAGCAATGGGCCATAGTCGTGAGATGCAGGAGAATGCGCTGGGTCATAGGGATGCGTTACAACAAGAGGCTATGGAAAACCGCATGGCCCTTGAGGCTACGCACCAAGAGGGCATGGATCAGAGACAGGCGGCAATGATAGAGGCCCGCAAACTCGAAAACGAGGTAGCAAGGAAGGCCGCCGTTGGCGAAGCTGAAAACGCCCGTCGTTTCGCTGAAAAGGAGACGAACAGAAAGTTCGGCATGGCACAGAAGGCCGTCCATGACAGAATGCTTGCTTCGGAGGATTATGCTTACGATCCACAGCAGATCGTACAACGCGAGAAGTGGGAAGCCGATATAGAGGCTATCGAGAATGACGACAAACTGGACGATGAGGCTAAGAAAGCCGCCAGAGAAGACGTTGAGTTCAAGTTAAACACACAGTCACCGAGTCCAGTCCAGCGTGAGTTCCCTAAAGGTCAAGGCGAAGGGCAGACTTGGGTAAACGAAGAAACAGGGATGCAGACAACAAGGGTAGATGGCAAGGAGGTGTTCACCGAGTGGCAAGTCAACCAGAATGAAGGCCGTAAAGAGCTTGGCGAACAGGCAGTTGCGATGATTGGCGAGACGGTAACGACAAAAGACTCGGAAGCAGGCACGGAAACGACAACGGATAAATACGAACCAGATGACATAGTTGACGCATTGTACCTTCAGGCTCAATTAAACAAGATTGCCATCACCCGAGAGGAAATAGAAGACCTAGTTCCGGGTGCTACCCAGACTGAACCTATTCTTCCCCCACCACCAGAACCAGTTCCCCCACAGGATGTAGTTTTCGACCAAGTAACTACAGAAACCAGTGGGGAGGAAGCACAGCAAGGAAATATTCAAAAGGATGTCGTTTGGATGAACAGGGAGGATAAAGAAGCCGGTCCTCCTGTGAGCATTCCGAAAGACATGGCAATCAAGGGCGTTGGTACGTATCCCGTGAAATCCCGTGACTCCAAGAGTTACCGCACACAAGCAAAGAAACAAGACAAGCTGATTGAGGAAGTGAGAACTAGCGGTGTTCCGGTTATCGTTCATCCTCACGTAGCCGCATGGGCGCAGCAGTTAGTAAGCAAGGGCGTTCCAGAGGACGAAGCACTTCGGATAGTGGCGAGCCACACAGGCAATCCGATTTACATTGCACAAGTGCGAGACTTGGACGACGTAGCCGCATTACCGGATGGTGTAATCTACCGCAATTTCCATGATAACATCGTAAGGAAGGATAAAAAGTCGTGAGTACCAGCCTTCCCGAAACTCCAAGCATATTCGACATACCTTCAGACGGTGGCGTTGCCACTATACCGGAAACACCGTCCCTATTTGAACAGATAGAAGTCAATGGCGGGCTGGATATTGCCGGTCAGACGGAAATGTTCGATCAGATGGGACAAATCGCAAATGAACAGCGAGACAGCGACGCCAACGCCTTCGAGGTAGCCCGTGACCATTACATGAACGACAAGGCTTCAAAGGATAAGAAGTGGCTTTCTGGTACGATAGAGGCAGATAAGCGACTTGGAGCCAATACCGCCCAGTCTCAGCATATGCTGGAAATGCTGAATAAAGCCGAAAGGCACATGCGCACTGGAATTGGGCCGGGCGTTCTCACAGAAGAAGACAGGGAACTTTATTCAGCGGCATTGATGGAAGTGCGGGAAATAGGTGATAAGGAAGGCTGGTTCAATAGTACGTCGGCAAAGTTGTTCAAGGGCTTTTTCCAAGGGGCCGCAGGTGTTGGCGAAGGAATCAGGGACACGGCTATTGGATTAGGCAGGGGTGTTGCAAATGTAGGCATGGACATAGTTGGAACAGACGAAGCAACACAGGCCGCATTTAACGCACCACAAGCCGTTCAAGATCAGGCGATGGACCTTGACGCACTGGCTGGCACAGTGTCTAAAAACAGGCCGGGGACAGGCATTGGAGGGTTTATTGCTGAGAGTGCGGAAATGGCTTCTGAGCAGGTTGCACCGATGTTGGCGGCTGCTTCAACTGGTGGTGCAGGACTCGGTGTCGCCGGTACGGGGATACTGGGTACGTCTTTCTGGACATCTCAGATGTATCCGGGGATTAACAAGTCTATCCGTGATAAAGGCGGAAGTGAGTCGGCGGCTTTCCTTGTAGGACTCCCTACAGCGGCGATTGCGGCTTCCCTCGAACACTTGCAGGTAATGAAGCTACTTCCCGGTAAAGGTGCAGCCGAAGGGATTAAAAAGGCTTCGTTTACTCAATGGGCTAAGGCAAACGCAGTCAGCACCTTCAAGACATACGGTGAGGAAGTTTCTATCGAAATGCTTCAGGCGGTTGCTGAGTCTGGCGGTCGTTTCATTGCGTCACAAGCCGAAGGAACCGACTTCGACGAAGTAGAGGAAATGAAAGGCGTTCTGGAGAATGGTATCCAAGCAGCCCGATCCATGCCGTTCCTGATGGGTCCGGGTAAGGCTGTTGAAGCACTTGGTACGGCAGTCGGAATCAAGGCGATTGCAGAGGCGAACCAGCAGCGGGAGGCGTATGCCAAGGAACTGTTGACGATCCTTCCGAAAGACAACACGTTCAAGATCACTACCGTAGAGCAAGCCGAAGCGGCTTTACCAGCGTTTAATTCGGTTGGTGAAGTGACAGACGAACAGTTCAGGAAGATGTTCCCAGGGGTAGCCCTGAGAGATCAGAACACCCCCGAAGGGCGACGTGCCTTTGTGGATAACTTCATTAGCGAAGCATCGCAGCTTGGGCAACAGCAGGCGAATCAGGTTTACGGCAATGAAATCGTCGATCAGATTCAGCAGCAATTACAGGTGGAACAATCCCCAATCGCTCAGGGAATTGCAGCAACAGGCCCGGAAGCAGCACCCTCTTTCGCCCAGCAATGGACGCAGGAGAATCCACAGGCTGCGGGTGCCTTGCTGGCAGAGAAGAACCCATCTTCGAGAACGGCCTTTGAACGTGCCGGTATTACCGACCGTATGACAGCAGGTGAAAGGGCGGTCTTTGTTTCCGAGGTACAGGCGGAGCGGAATGCGGTCACTCAGACGACACAGACGGCAACGGACGCTGCGCAAGTCCAAGAGGATCAGGCGGCTATCGACCACGGAGCCCAAGTCGATTCGGCTATGGCACCCGTCTACGACTTCATTGATACCGTCCCCGAAGGAACGTGGGATTATGTCATCCAGAACAACCCTGACATAGTGAACAACCTCCAAGCGGCGGTTGAATCGGGTGATATTGCGGCAATCGAAGCGGCCAAAGTGGAGTTACGTCAATCAATGGGGATGTACAACCCTGACGAACTGACCAACCTGACGAAGCTCGAACGGAAGAACCTGAAGAAGAAACTTCGCTTTCATGCCAAGCAGTTCAAGGTTAAAAACGCTGGCGTAGGTTCCTTGGAGGCACTTGCTGGTAAATTGATGTCGTTTTGGAACAAGGGTGCAGTAGACACTACGACAGACCCGGTTCAAGCCCCCACGCAGCCACAGGCGGCCCCAGTTGTTTCCAAGCCCAAGGAGACACCTAAACCCCCGGAAACGCAGCAGGAGGCCGTACAGGAGCCCGAAACAGAAGAAAGACCGACCCATGACTCGATTACTAGCGATGATGGCGTAGACAAGTGGACAACCCATACCAAAGTTGGGAAAACGCACAGGGTTGTCGGGATGCGGGAAGTGGTAGAGGGTGAAGAGCCCGGTGGGCCGTTCCTAGATGAAAATGCCTTCATGGTGGTAGATGACGCTACGGTAATTAAAGAGGGTCTGACACACAAGGCCGCATTAGCGTTAGCCGAAAAACGAGAGTCGGAGGCCGAACCTGACCATATTGTTGAAGCCAACGAAAAGGTCGAAGCCCCCAAACCCAAGCGTAACGGGAAGAAAGCGAAGGCAGAGGAAAAGGCGGTTAAACGGCTCAGTAGCAGCGAACTGACGAAAGAACTTGGCACGGAGGTCATAATTGATAATCCGGGCGGAGAATGGGAGGCACGGCAGAGGAAGCGAGCAGCAAGTGGCGAGTATAGAGGAACAAGGACAGGTGATGTGGATAGAGTGCTTGTGCCAGTTGACGAACTGCTTAAATTGCCCGGCATGAACGACGAGCATACACAAATAAAAGCAGGAAATGAAGTAGTCGATAAGTACGCCAAGGAGCTAGAGGGCGGTGGAGACACGAAGTTCGCACCGTTCGTGAATGTAGAGTACGACGGTTCAGCGTCTATTTCGGAAGGAAATCACAGGGCGAGAGCCTATAAGCAAGCAGGAAGAACTCATGTGCCAGTGCAGGTGGCCTATTTCGCAGGTGGTGAGAAAGTGGCTGGGCCGTGGAGCATAGACCAGTTAAAGAAGTGGAAGGCTGATGCAGATGCAGATGCTACGCAATCAACACCAGTCAAACCAGATGAGAATGTGTACTATCACGGGAACAGAGAGTCTAGCATTCCGGCCAAGGCGACTGGATTTGGCGGGCTTCATGTAGGGACGAAAGTAGCAGCTGAACAAAGACTTGAGCAGCATGTAGCAGGTAGGAAAAAAGGCGTTCCGGGTGCTGAACAGGTACACGCTGTAAAGATTACGCCAAAAAAACCATTCAATTCTCCAGAAAACCCAGCAAGCGAACACGCTATGACAGTGGCAGGGGCGTTGAAGGGCCATGTCCCGACAAGGGCAGATGAAATCCCTAGCTTTGATGTTCTCAAAGAACAGGGCTACGATGCCGTATACTACACAAATGAAGTGGAAGACCCAGGCTCTATTTCCGTTCTCCTGTTTAACGCAAGTGACGCGCATTTAGTTTCCCCTAAGAAACCCAAGCGTAACGGCAGAAAAGCCCCAGCTACTTCGGAAGCACCAACCGTTTCCAAAACGGAAACAGTTGAAACGCCTACAAGTGAACTGCCAAGCGAAAAGTACGGCATTTACACCGTGCAGTTCAAAGACGGGCAGCGTTTTGCGGTTCGTGAGAACATGGAAAATGAGCGTGGTGGTGGCGATCCTGTATTTTCTACGCAGAAAGAGGCGGTTGAGTACGCCAATGACACGAAAGCAAGGGACGAAGCCAATAAGATATTCCAAGCAAAACAGGACGAAAAACAGCGGGTAATTGATGAAAAAGAAGCAGAGAAGCAACGCGAAATAGAGGACATAGACGGATTCGCTGACGACGCAAGCCCAATGAAGCGAGGCCGTGTCCTTAAAACACTCAACCGGAACATATCCCGTAATGGGCGGTTAATGAAACGCAAGAACGCAATCAGAGAAGCGGTTGCCGAGGGGGCTGTCGGCGGCGAGCGTGAAGGCAAGCCAGCAATCATTTACCCAGATGGCAGGTATTTCCACGGAACTGCTACTGGAAGAGACTACGCCAATTACCTTGCCGAAAAGCAACCCACTTCCAAGACAGAGGAAAAGGCACCTGAAAAGAAACCCGTAAAGGAAAAGGCAGAGGAAGCCCGTAAGAAGTTAAGTGGGACGATGGAGGAATTACGGAAACACCTCAAAGGCAAGGTCTTCTCTGGCGTAGACCCGGAACTGTTAGCCTTAACTGCCAAGCTCGTAAAAGAGTCGGTGGAAGCAGGTGTCTTGACGCTGGCTGAATTCGTATCGAACATTCGGGCCGACTTAAAGGGCGCAGGTCTTTCCGATAAGGCTGTAGACGCTGCTGCTGAAGCCGCTAAGACAAGTTGGGATGAACATTCCAAGCCCCGTAAACAGAACGGAAAGAAGTCTGAAACAACCGGCACGAAACACGCCAAGACAGATGCCGACCGTAAGAAAGTCGGGCTTCCCGAGAGAAAGACTCCGAAGGAACGGGGTGAAGTGGAGTCAGAGGAATCGCTGGACAAGGAAGCGGCGAAGCAGATGAAAGCCGATCCGAAGCTAGGCAAACGGCTGACAGCAGACCTACGGAAATCTGGTCGAGCGATGACGGCACTTGAAGAACATATTATGGGCCGGTATAAGCGTGACCTTGAAAACAGGCGACTTAAAGGCGAGGACGTTTTAGAAGAGATGACGGAAGCGGTTCTGGCTTCAACGAAGGCTGGTGAAGAGGAAGCCCGTGCGTTGCGAGCCAGACAGGAAGTGCGAGATGCAGATTTCTCACTTCCGGGATTACTTCGCCAGCACATTGATACCGTCAAGGAAGCACCTTCAAAGAAACAACAAGCCAAGTACGCTGAAATGGCCGACCGTATTGCCAAGCTGGAAAAAGAGAACGCCACCTTAGAGGAAAAACTGGCTAAAAAGGAAGTCGCTGACGCTATTAAGAAAGCGAAGGACGCAAAGGCCGCTCCCCCGGCTAAAAAGGGTACAAAAAAGGCTCGACTGAAGAAAGAGGCTTCCGCTGCGGTAGCCGAGTTCAAGAGCGCATGGGCTTCGTTGTCTGAGGTAGGTGCTGTTTCCGACCCGAAGCGGCAAGCCGACAAGTGGGTTAAGATCACCAACGCCGCCGCTAAGGTTGTAAAGGCGTATACTTCGCTTGGTGTTGAGTCGTTCCTTGAAATGATGTCAAACGTCAAGACGGACATCGGAGCTATTACGACTGAACAATATGACGCGATGAAGGAAGCATGGAAAAAGAGCCGACCGACGCAATCAGCCGAGAGGGAAGCATCTGAAGCAGGGACATTGGCAAGGGAGCTTACGAGATACGCCGTTGAAGCAGGGATAACCGAGCAAGACGCTGTTGTTGACGCTGTTCTCGAAGACTTAACAGACATGGGATTCGATCTAACCCGTGATGAAGTCATGCAGGCAATGACCAGCCGTGGGCCGTTCCGTGAAATATCCGATGTATCCAAAAAGGTACAGGCTATAAAGAAAGAGATTCGGCAGTTGCTCAAGACAAGCCCAGAGGGCAGAGCCAAGGAAGAGAAAAGACGCATCGCCAATTACAAGAAGTCTCTTGATCGGCAGTTGGCATTCTGGGAGAAACGCACTGAAGACGCTTCGCAAGGGAAACTCCCTGAGAAACGGAAAAAGAGCCTGATGCCAGAGGACAAAGAGATAATTGACAAGAAGATCAAGATAGACAAAGAGAAGTATGCAGCAAGGGTAGAGATCGAGAAAGCCAAACGCGCCAATTGGAATGCGGGTCAGTGGCTAGGACATGCGTTATTGGAAGCCACTTCCTTGATCCCGAAGACCCTTTCACTTGGTCTTGAATTGTCGTTCGTACTGAGACAAGGGTTCTTCTATATCAAAGGGCATCCTATTCGTGCGTTCCATAATTTAGCGCAGGCTATTCCGGCTGTATTCAGTGCAAGGATGGCTATGGCTGCGAATGAGGATATAGGCGACCGACCAAACGCATCTGAATACAAACAGGCTGAAATTGACTTCACAAGTAAAACCGGGCCGCAGAAGCAATTAGAGGAAATGTACCAGTCGAGGGTAATAGACTACCTTGAGAACACCGAGGGTCTGGCATGGCTGCCACTTCGGGCGATAGCACACGCTTACATGATGACTGAACGTGGGAACCGGACATGGGCGAACACGATGAAAGCCGACATGTACGACATCCAGAAGCGTGACACGATGGCCGCACGTAAAGCGTTCGGTAACGATGCAGAATGGTCAGAAAACGACATCAAACAGGCCGGGCGAACATCGAACATCTTCAGTGGCCGTGGTACTGGGCTGAAGGGAAATAACCCGTGGATGGATTGGTTGCTATTGGCTCGCCGTTGGGCGTGGTCACGAATCCAAGCCGATTTCGTAGTTCCGTTCCAGTTGATGACACCGAAGCAATTAGGACAGTGGGACGCCGACGCCGGAATGCGGGTGGCTGTTGCAAAGGTATACGTACAAGCACTGCTGGGTCATGCGGCGAAAATGGCACTGGGGTATTGGCTGCACTCACTCTTGGCAGGCGACGATGAAGATAAACAGCCTAAGATTGAATGGGATATTCGTTCTACCAAGTGGCTCGACCAGCAAGTAGGTGAGACAACGATAGACGACTTGGGTGGATTAACCCAGTTGCCTACCCTGGTTGCCCGTGCAGCAACAGGGACGATGAAGAACTCCAAAGGCGAGATTGTTTCTACCTATGGTGAGGATGTTAATTACGGAGGGAATACCGCAGCCGACTTCATTATGAACTACGGTAGATACAAACTTGGAACTGGCCCGTCCCTTGGCCTCGACCTGTTAAGCGGCAGGGATGCGGTTGGAAATCTAGTAACTCCTGGTGAAGCCATAATCACCCGTGTTACACCACTAACTGCATGGGAAATCGCAGCGGCGGAGAAGGAGCTAGGACTCGCACAGGGAACAGCCGTGGCCTTAGAAGCGTTCTTCGGGGCTTCGGTTTCGACCTACGGGGACAGGACGACATACAGAAACGCTTCACCCGATAAGCAGAAGAAAACCTTCGAGAAAGACATCGAGAACATGGACTGGGACGCTCCTGAAAAGGCTCCCTATTCCGACCTCTTAACCAAAGAACAGAACAAGGAGTGGAGCGAGCAGCGACAAGACAAGCGGAGAAAGGTCGTTTACGATTCAACTTATGACCCGTCAAACAGTGGCATTAAAACCGCCAAGTCGTTCAACAAGGCCCATGAGAAGCTCGACAAGAACCAAGATGCACTCAAATCCATGAAAGAGGATGGTGTCACCCACGACGAAGCCCAGAGGTTCCTCTACGATTACTTCAAAAAGAACCGCAAGGAGTGGGGCGGCAAAAACAGTTACAAGCTCCGCCGCCTCGAATTAGATAGGCTGTACGGTGAAAAGGACGGCTGGCTGGACAAGCCTGAAACGAAGAAGTGGAAAAAGGATAGTGCAGAACGATGGAAACAGTGGGCGAAAGACAAGTAACAATGCCGTAGACATCCCGGCTTTCGGATGTCAATAAAAGGAGAAAGAAATGGACGGTAACAAACCCCTGACGACAAAAGCCCAGCCTGTAGCTGGCATTAAAGACTGGTTTTCCTTTATGAAACTCATTGAGTTTTTCAGAGGTGTAGACTGGTCTGTTCTGGTATCCTTCCCTACGTCACTTAAAGACGGTGCAGCCCTGCGGAAATGGCTCGGTGCTGTCCTCGATCTATGTGACACGGTGACGGAAGCCACCCCCACGACAGTCGATGACGAAACAGCCCTACTCTTTCGGGCGCTTCTGGAAGACGACGAATCGTGGGCCGCTTTCCATAACCTTCTGGTGAGCATGTTCGTTGCGGAAGAACGCGACGACGAAGTAGCCTTTGCTGCCAGAGGGCAGGAATGCAAGGCACTTGGCGAAAAGGTTGGCATTGATCCGATAACGATTATGACAATCATCAGCACGATCATAGCCCTTTTCAAAATGTGGAGGGATCGTAAGTAATAATGCGCGTACCACGCCCATTTCTCCTGATGGCCCTTTGCGCTACCATGATGGTAGCGCAGGGGGTTGTCGGTGGGGAAAACATGACCCCCGTTGCCGCGACTGCTGGTGCTACGCTGAAGATCGTAGGACCAACGGAACCCGTGGAACCGAAAGAAGAAGTTCAGTTGTCAATCAAAGGGTTGACGCTGGAAGAGATTAAGGCCGCTCGGGAAGCCGATCCGCCTGAATTCGATTTAACTGTATGGCCGTTGAAAGGTGTCATTATAGACGCCGATTACAACTGGTTTACAGGTGCTTTGGAATTAGAGTTCGAGGCGAAGAACCCCGGCAAGTACCTTGTTAAGATGCACTTGCTTCGTGATGGGAAGCTGGAAATAGCACCCTTTGTTATAACTGTTGGCGGTACGCCACCTGATCCGGGTCCAGGTCCAGACCCACCGGAACCGGACCCCCCTACGCCAGGGCCGCGCCAAATCGCCTTCATGGTAGAGAATACGACGCTCCAAGATTTGCCCCGGCCACAACAAACCCTGTTAGCGAGCAAAGTATTCAGGGAGGAACTTGCACAACAGGGTCATGTGATACTGGGATTTTTGGACAAGGACGCAACAGATGGTTCCGAAGAAATTCCCGATAAGTACAAACAGTGGTATAAAGCCGCCAAGGGGAAGCCTGTGCCTCTGTTGATGATAGCACCGAAAGACGGTGGTACTATTGTTACACACCCGTTACCGGCTGATATTGAAGCATTCTGGAACCTGATGGGAGGTAAACAATGAATATGTTCAAACCCACAACCTACCATGTAGGTGAACAGGATGACGCTACTTTCACAGCCGATGCCCTGAAACTGAGGGATCAAGACGCCAAACATGGCGGTACTTTCGGCGTGAAACCCCGTCCTGAACAGTATGCCTATGGTACTGAAAAGGCAATGAAGATGGGCATGAAGCCCGCCCCTTACTACATGAGTGAGGATGACTTGGTTCCTGAAAAGGACATCGAGAAGTACATTGCTCATTGCCACCAGATGAAACTGTTTCCCATGTACCACATGGAAGACAGCGGCCTTTTCGATGATTGGACCCAAAACGGGCTTAATTATTGCTGGGCCTGGGGAATTACCTGCTGCATGATGACTGAACGTCTGACCTCCGGGTTCACTCCGTTGGCTCTGGCTCCCACCAGTTTAGGCTGGACGGTGAACTGGCGAAATAGCGGCGGATACCTCGGTGAAACGATTCAGGCCGTCACGGAGCGGGGTGTAGCCCCTCTGGATTCAGTGAATGACATCCATAGCACCCGTCCGAGTCTTTTCGACAAGGATTGGGAGGAAAAAGCCCTTGAAAACAGGGTTTTAGAATGGGCTGATGTCCCCTGTTCAAAAAATCTATTGCAAGTACGTTACCAATTAACTATGTTAGGTGCAGGGAAACCACAGTATGTCGCGTATAATTGGTGGAGTCACGCACTTACGAATATGGGGATGAATTACAACCCCAGAGCCCGCTACAAGGTTGATTACTTAGCTTTCAACTCACACGCAGACGGGTTAATCACACTAACTGGTTCGAGGGCATTGCCAGATGAGGCATACGCGATTCTTACTGGTACATTACCAACTATGGGATAGGAACGATGAACATGGAAAAAGCACTAATACCGCTCGGCTTAGGGTTAGGTTTACTTGCACAGGCACCCGTGGATGCAATCCCGATTGTCGGAGGTATAACATCTGTTGGCGCTGTTGGTGTTCTTTCCTACATCGCTTATTACGTAATTTGCAAATATCTTCCTGCCCGTGACGAAAAGGAGCGTGAGGCACGGGAGAAAAAAGAGGCTCTTGATGCCGCCGCCCGCAAGGAACGGGAAGATAAGATCGACGCAGCGTTTGAGAGGAAGGATAGGGCTTTTATAGAGGCGCTTTCCTCTCAAACGATCATCATTAAGGACAACGGAAACAAGTGCGACCAGAAGCACACTGAACACATGCAGGGCTTGGAGCATCTTCGCTCTGCTGTTCAGTCGCATACGGATAAGTCATGAGCCTGATTCAATTGCGGGGATGTCGATACAAACAAGGTAGCCGCATTTTTTCCCAAGACTCTGTTCCAGTACTGGTATCCAGGACTCTAGTGCCTTACTCCATCGAAAACACCGGTGGTGTTCATTCTCCAAGAGGTAATTGAAGTATATCTGTTCGGTATCTGAAAGGCCGCAGAATGGAAACTCTGACATCAGTTTCCTATTGGCTTCGTACCTCTGTGTAGCAGTGAGGTAATTGGGGTTTTTTGTCTTGATATATTCGTCCGTAATATTCACGATTTCTCCTTTTTAATTGCTTCGTTAATCTCTTCCACCGACATTTCGTCGTAAGTAAGAGGCTTCGCAAGTACATTTCTTACATTTCCTACAGACCATTCGCCGCCTCGGTACGGGTATTTCTCGGAGGCGGCTTTTGCTATGGCCTGGATTGAGGTTTTCCGGCTGCGTAAATGCTTCATGTAGATCACAGCCCTTCGTTCATCCCAGTTCGGAACCATGCGGGACGGTCTACCCTTTTCATTAACAGGCCCGTTTACGTCGTCCTTCCAGCCGGTAGGGACGAAATTGCCCACCCTAACCCCTTGCTTTTGAAGGAGAGCGCAAGAAGTTGCCTTTTTTATCCCATCTTTCCTACCGAAATACTTGGTAAGTTCTAGCAGGAAGCGGAACTCCCTCTTTCCGAGTGCCGTTGAGGTGTCTATTTCCACCCCGTTAAGGGTTTTGAACGAAGCACCTGCTTCCTGAAGCTGTGCTACGAGCTTAATGGTACTCTTGATGTCAGTGGCTACGCGAGATAACGAGTAGACGAAAAGGGTTGCCTTGTTCTCGCAGGCGATCCGTATAGCCTTTTTAAGCCCGTGCTGATTCGGTGGCGTTCCGCGAGGGCCGAGTTCATCCTTGTGTTCGCTGAGAATCTTCACGCCGTTCCTGTCACAGAATACCCGTAGCTCGAACAACTGTTCCTTGTTAGTCTCAGTTTCCTTCTGTCTTGGGCTGATACGGGCGCATAGGACGGCTGTTTTCATTTGGATTGTTTCCTCATTTTAACCTGCCATTTTTCGTCAATGTCGCCACGATATTTAGGAATAAGCATCAAGACTGGCGAAATAAACCCCTCGAAATCCTTGTGTGCCATCATACACGTTGGGCATATTTCCCCACCCTTGAACTTGATAACATAGAATCCGTGTTTGTTGATGGTGATTGGTAGGAACTCGTATTCTGGTTCGGGCTTGTAGTCGGGATTTTTGATGCGGGCGTGTGGATACGATTGAACCATGCTCACCCACGGGTGCATACCCGTTCCACGGTATCCGCATAGCTTGGATGGCGTCCAGTCCTTTTTGTCGTCACCAAGCCGGTTGGTGAAGATGCAGTCCTTCATGTAGTCCCTTGGGAATTCGGGTTCCAGCCATTCGTCTGTAATGTTAATTGTCATCGGTAGCCTCGCTTTCTTTGCAGAGGGCTGAAACCTCCTTGTTCCATTCCATCCAGTTATCGGGGCAATTCACCCTGCCTTCGATCTTGTCGAGGCACAGTTCCTTCAGCCGCTCGTGTTCCTTGAGCAACTTCTGTGCAGCAACGACAGTTTTGTTGAACTTCTCACGAGTAACCATTCTGTTAAAGCGATTAAGCTCATGTCGGTCAATAATTAGCCTGTCTGGGTGGTAGGCATTTTCCAGTGCCTTGCGGATAATATTCGGCGGAGAGTCATCGTCTTCCGCACCAAGCATCCACTCAGACTCCATTGTTTCTAACGCTTCAATCGGTGTCATCATTTTCTCCTAATGTTTTCGGTTTAAGCCCACCCTGAATCACCGCCACTAATCGGAAGCGAAAAGGGGCCGTGAATCCACGTAATCTTTATCTTTAATGGCGTCTAGCATCCAATCGAAACGACAAAGCCCCGAACCGTCACAGGTATCAGCCCCCATGTCCTCAAAATACTTCCACCGCTTAGGCGTGTTCACCCTTCCTATGTGAACGTGAACATCCATTATCTTCGCTGTTTTTACTATGTCCGAGGCTCCCTTGCTTTCCTTCCAATGCGTTGACCCACCTATGAATATTGCATCCAAAATCTTCCACGGTATAGGTAAATCGTCTTGGCCGTCCTGAGCAACGAGAGCAACGGGCCAAGGTGAAATAATATCATACCACATATCAAACGCTTCCAAGGTGCGGCGAGCAGAGCCGACTACATCAGGGCAACAAACAAACAAACATTTATCCCGATGCTTCGTGTTTTTACCCAGGAGGGACAGGAAAGAATCTCTTTGGAACTTAGAGAAAGCACCGTTATCAACAGCAAATACGCCACCCCAGTTCGAGTATTGAGTCAGCGGCGTTAGCAATTGACCTCCAATGAAGTCGAAATGCTTCCTGCGCTCGTACCCTGCCTTGCTGCTGTCTAGTAGTAGTTTCATGCTTAATCCCCTATGCCCACCCTGAATCACCGCCACTATCACTATCGCGGTTAGGCTGGTATTTATGCCACCCGTTTACTCCTATTACGTTACCATCCTGGTCTTTTCGCTTGGGAAACAGCCTTCCACCCTCTCGGGTTTGGCCAAAGCCTAGCTTGGCTCCACAGGAGAGGCAGCCCATTTCATAGAAGTCATACCCTTGGGCAGACCTGTGCATAGGCGCAATCTCATGGGACTGGCACAACCCACATTCAGCCTGTGAGAAGACTTCCGAATACTCAGCCAACCCTATAATGGCCTCCTTTACAGAGGAAGCGTCGATCTCTATCCACGTCTTCCCAATCTGAACTCTTACTTTGGCATTAGTCATCTGTCTGTCCTTTCGTATGTATGCGCATAACGCAATCCCTCGTGATTTAAGGTTTTCGTCCTTCGTTGGCTCAACATAACCTGTTCCCACGTCACTCTTTATACTGGCTCATTTACTATCATCACGTTTGGACCCGGACGTATGCGTGTATGCAGGATCAACTACCTGCCCGTTGCCGGGAAAGACCTCTATCGAGGCGATGCCATTTCGGAGTGAGTGAGAAGCCGCACTGGTTGCCTTTACTTCCGTGCGTTTTATATCCCGGTTCAAAGGGGTTTCGGATGTAGAACCGGCGAACATATCCGTGTTGAGCCGTACAGTGCGGCAAATGAAAAAACGACGAACCATGATAAACACGCTAATATTTGTTCGGTTCGTCGTTTTCTGGTAAACCTGCTTGACACCGCATTTCTGCGACTCCACAGGGAATACTTCAGATTGTTTTAGCGTATTTATCATTCCATCAATCTTACTTATCTCATAATCTTTGTCAAGGGGAATTTTCATCTATTTTGGCTGCTGTAAAACCTTTTTCGTTACATTCACAGCCATTTTCATACGTTTTCTTTCCGAGAAATCGGCAAAATCGCGGGTCTTCCGACGCGAATCCGTACCAAAGGCAGTCGCCGCAGCACGGTGGACGCCACGAAAAACCTGATATAGGTAGGTCAGTCATCGTTATCCTCGCTTTCTTTGCAGGCAACTTCCTCAATCCACACAACCCCATGACCGTCAATCTCACGGGCCGCAAACATTAGCCTATAGCCTTTATTGGGATTCGCTCCAAGGCGAGCTGCGGCTGCCGTCAGGCGAGTAACCAGCACCGCTAAGTACCTGTTCTCGAAGCAGTCTTTACATTCATATACTTCATTCGCCACAACAGCGGCCTCTATCTCAGTGTTAATTTTTTTTCCGCATGTAAGACACTTACTTTCAGTCATCGGTAGCCTCGCTTTCTTTGGCACAAATGAATTGCATTTCTTTCACCCACGCCTCCCGCTGTTCCTCATCTCCTTCGCATGTCCTGTTCGGGAAGAATAAGTACGGCACTCGCAGTTGGATTAGTTCCTTCAGCCGCTCGAAGTCTTTAGCTATCTTCAATAGGAAAACCCCGTCTGAAATACTGTAGCGACCATAATCCGCAGCACAAAGTCTTAGTCGCTCAATATCGGTCATCTCCCTTATGGGTTTTCTCTCAGTCATCGTTATCCTCGCTTTCTTTTAAGGCCAAATCCAACGCATCGGCCACTTTTACAATTCGCTCACAGTCTTCACGGTAGTCTGGAATTTCGTCGCCAAAAGCCATGTCTTGATTCCTCGCTGACTTGACGGTTGCCGCAATGTCTCGGCTGGCAAGAAAGTTTGCAGCCGCTTCCTTCAGCCGCTCGAAGTCTTGCAACACTTTCCGCAGGATTGTTACAGGGCAGTCGTCGGCGTGGTGTCCGTGAACAACTGGGCGACAGCCGCACACAAGCGTCAGTTCTTCGGTTACAGGCGAGTCTGTAGACTCACTGAACAGCCATGTGTCAATACTTTCTAACGCTTCAATCGGCGTCATTGTTATCCTCGCTTTCAAGGTAATCGTTTCTTAAAAAAGTGCGACCGGAAGGACTTGAACCTTCACTGACGGGGTTTCGTACCCCCTGTTCTAACAATTAAACTACGGTCGCTCACCCGGCCAAGGACACATAAGGCCGGGCTTGAAATCTTGGAAATACGTTTACGGGGGCGTTCCTCCTTTCAGTTCACGGAGTTCATCTTGCACTTCCTTGCAAATCTTTCCAGCCTTATCAAGCCGCTTCCTCAGTAGTTCCTGCGTTTCTTCCAGTAGCTTAAACCTTTCATCGTTCTTCTCCTTGTCTCTTTTTATCAGGTTGAAGATGAACTTTGTCGTGAGCGGGCGAGTCTCTTCCGGTGGTGGTTCTGTCATCACTTTTCTCCTTGGCCTTTTTCGTAGAATTCTTCCGTATCACGTCCATGTTTTTCCCATAGGATTTGTGGTTCGTTACGCGAGACCTGTCACCCTTCCCGTTCATCGGTTCCCTCGCTTTCTTTGCGTTTCTGGTCTGCCAGCCACTTTGACCGCCAGTACCGGCATGTATGGTTGTCGTCGAACTCTTGCTCTTTGTGCCACGGCAGAAAGCAACCGCCTCCGATCCGA
>PJEL010000737.1_pt1 | contig 37041 bp, 22 predicted proteins | sample 1853271 | NCBI WGS metagenome assembly PJEL01 (sample SAMN08108733, study PRJNA415343) | Invertebrate metagenome, whole genome shotgun sequencing project. | host: Globobulimina | place: Sweden: Gullmar Fjord | collected 2015-08
CATTGCTGTGATCGCCATTGTCCTGAAACTCGAAATCGACGACCACGCTGGAGTCGATCAGGTATTCCAGATCCGCGCCCGGCACACCGAAGCCCAGGTGCCACTGGCTGCCGTCCAGCGCGGTGAGGTACAGCCAAGTGTCGTCATCAAAGCCGGATTGTCCCAGTGCTTTGCTGTAGTGACAGGCCGTATCGGGTGCCGTCGACGTGACGTCCGTCACGGTAGCCTCGAGGTAGGTCGCGGTGGGTTGGACCCAGCCATCGGCCGGCTCGAGACAGGCTCCAATCGACACGGGCTCGACCCCGACCGTGCCCGTGCCACATGCAAACAACGCCAACAAGAACAACATCGAAAATCTCCACTAGCACACGGGATACCACAAGGTCGGCGCCGCCTGCCATGCCTATCTCCATGCCCGCAATCGACGCGCCCAACCGTCGCGGGCTCCGGTTGTGCCCCTCGAAACTTCACTTTAAGTGACACGCTGGCGCGCGCCACATCGGAATAGTTCCGACATGTGCGCTGCACAAGTACCGTCGAAACTGCGTTTAGACGGTACGTTGTGGTCGACCATGCTCGGAAGCGACGCGCCCAACCGTCGCAGGCTCCGGTTATGCCCATCGAAACTTCACTTTTAGTGACACGCTTGCGCGCGCCACATCGGAATGATTCCGACATGTGCGCTGCACAAGTACCGTCGAAACTGCGTTCCGACGGTACGTTGTGGTCGACCATGCTCGGAATCGCGTGCAATTGTCACGTCGACTTGCAATAAGGTCTCATGGACCTTATTGGAGAGGCAGGAGGATGCCATGTCACTCAGAGGCGTCGCCAAACAGACCCTCGCGTTCCTCGAAGCCGGTCGATTCACAGGTCCAAGCGGCGTCGAGGTGCTCTTCGCCGATACCCAGCGGGCGGCCGTCGAGGGTACTCGTCTTTACACGCCCGCGGACGGGGAAACGCTCCTCCTGCGCACGGGACGTGGCGAAGCACCCGAGATCTCGGTCACCGGTGAGACCACTCAGGTTGCCGCCCATCGCCTCGCCCACCACCAGGGCCTCGACGTGTGTGCGCTGAACTTCGCCTCTGCCCGAAACGCAGGAGGCGGATTCCTGAATGGCGCCAAGGCTCAGGAGGAGGACGTCACCCGCTGCTCGGGGCTCTATCCCTGCCTGCTGACTCAGCCCACCTACTACGACGTGAACCGCGCCCAGCGCTCGCTGCTGTACACCGACCACCTGATCTACTCGCCGCGGGTGCCCTTCTTCCGCACCAGAAGTCGCGATCTGTGCGACTACACCTACGCCGCCTCGATCCTCACCGCGCCGGCCCCCAACGCCGGACAGGCCCTGCGCCGCGACCCGGGTGCCGGTGCTGCTATCGAGATCTGCATGCGCCGTCGGGCCGGAAAGGTGCTGGCCGCAATGCGCGATCGCGACGAAAGGAACCTGATCCTCGGCGCATGGGGCTGCGGCGTGTTCCGCAATGATCCGGCCATGGTCGCCGATGCGTTCGGGCGGTGGCTGGAGGGGCCGGTGTTCGCAGGTGCCTTCGACACCGTGCTGTTTGCCGTCTACGACCGGTCGAAGACCAAGGCGACGACAGCCGCATTCGGCCGCCGGTTCACCGCCTAGATCGAGGTGTGACGATGGGAAGCGGTTCGCGTCGAGAGCGCCAGTGTTCCGGAGGTCCTCCCGACGGAATAGCGACAATGCCCCCGACGATTGCACAGGTCGTATCGCCGTCATTCCAGCCGCTGATCGTCGTCCAGAGCGCTTCCTCGTAGTCGTGCATTCGATGCGCAGCGACCCAGATGCAGAACGGCACTGTGTCGTAGGCGCTGATCTTTGCGCCGCTCCCCAACACCGACACGGCTCGCTCGACCTCGCACGCGTCGATTGTGCGAGAGACGGCCAAGGCCATGCGGACTCTGGACTCGGGAACGAAGCCCATGATCGCCTCGATGAAGTCGCCTCCGCGAAGTCCGCCCTCGGCAGCCAACGAAGCTGCGACTGCCACGGCGACGGCACCCGCCCGTCCCTCGGGGTGTGCGTGAGTGACCGCTGCGGAAAGGTCCGCTTCCCTCGCGGCCAACTCAGGTCGTCCTGCATACCATGCACCCAGGGGCGCCACGCGCATCGCAGCCCCGTTTCCGAATGAGCCCGTGCCGGCGAACATGGCCGGAGCCACGTCGGACCACGATGCGCCGGCCGCCATCTGCGAGAGCAGTCCCTGTGCCCCCTGCCCGTATCCTCGGCCAGGCTCGGCAATGAAGCGTTCGGCGAAGCGGGTGGCGAGATCATCCTGTTCGACACCGCCGTGCTCGGACAGGGTCTCGACGACACTGACCGCCATCGCCGTATCGTCCGTCCACCGCCACGGCCGCGGTGGAAGCTCACGCCGCGGGAAGTGCTCCGGTTGAATCAACAGCGCCATGCCAAACGCATCGCCGACGGAGAGCCCTTCTAAGCTCAATAATGCCCGTTCTCGAGGGTTTGAACTCACGAGGTCATCCCGAGAGCCCTTCGCTGCTCGGCGGTCAACGGATACGGCTTCAGTTCTGGCAGCAGACGCCTGGCCTTCTCGAGGCGCCTGTTGGCTACAAGCGCTCGCATCTGGTGCACTCGCTCGGTGATATCTCGAATTCTCACCGGCCACTTGGCGTACTCCGCAACGAGAGGCGGGACGATGCCGACCTGGATCGCTCGCCTTTGGAGACGCTTGTCCTGGAGGTCGTAGTCTGGATCCCACTGAACCCGAACCGGCGACTTCTCCAGCTCGCGACGCCACTTCTTTTTGTCCGGATACACATGCGAGACCGGCGTCGTGAGGATGGCCTTCGACAACAGCTGGTCCCAGTCCGACCGCCGGAGCTCAATGGCGAGGATGTGTTCCTGGCCAGGTGCCGAGCCCCAGCCACTCCGGTGCATCATCCACAGGAAGGATGGTTTTATCCACGTCAATCTGGTCGTTGAGAACGGCGCCACGAAGCGGCCCGCCTTGATTGCTGGCCCAGCGATTGACCAGCCATAGGCTTGATAGACCGTCACAGTGCGACCATCGAATGAAGCGAGAAGCTCTTGCGGAGTCACCGGTGGAATGGGTGGACCTCAGGCAGCGCGGAGCCCTTCTCGAGAACTTCCTCGATGATTGCTCCACCGTACCGCGAGGCGACTTCGACTGCGCCGAGCACCTTCGTTCCCCCAGCCGGCTGGCGGTATTCAGTAAGGAGTCTCAGCTGCTGGAATTCATCGACGTAGAACTCCATCTCGAGCCTGGCCATAGCGGCCAGAACCACCTCATCCGGTAGCTCGTGATCCAGAATGCCGCGGTCCTGTCGGCGGACGAGGTCTTCCCAGCGTTCGAGCCAGCGAAGGTAGTCTCTGCATCCACACTTCTGAAGGACAACGCGCAGATCCGCACGTTGACTTCGGAACACGGATGTGAGCTCCCAGAACTTCAATGGCCACCTACCCGCATCGCCAAACTTCGGCTGTCTTCTAGCGAAACCACCGGTAGAGCTCTATCCGATTGGATCCGCCATGATCGACCCGGCGGGGCCTGGGACGCCCAGAAGGCACCGCGACCCATCCTCACCACCGCGCTCTCCTCGGCCACGCTCCAGGGCGGTCTGCCCTGACGGCGGGCATCCACGCGTGTTCACCGTCGAGGCAAAGAGGTCACAAGGTGACGAGGCCGCTCCTCTTCTGGTACTCCTATGGCGACGCCGAAAATGGCGGCGCAGGAGGCATGAGGATGGCGCAGTACTATGTGGCGTGGTGGAACGTGGAGAACCTCTTCGATGCCGAGGATGCCGCCTCCCGGCCAGACTGGCTCCAGCGAAGGCTCCGCAACGAGCTCAAGCACTGGACCCGCGATGTCGTCGCCAAGAAGATCGCTCAGCTGACCAAGGTCATCGGCTCCATGAACGACGGCCGCGGCCCCGATCTGCTCGGCGTGTGCGAGGTCGAGAGCCACACGGTCCTGCTCTACCTGGCGGCAGCACTGAAGCTCGCCCTCGGTAGAAACTACCAGATCGCGCATCACGACTGCGACGATGGGCGTGGAATCGATGTGGCCTTCATCTACGACGGCGACGTGCTCGAGGCAGAAGAGACCTACACCCGTGTGATCTTGAAGCGCAACGCCACCCGCGACCTGCTCCAGGTGAACTTTCGGATCGGCCTCGACCGAAGGCCGTTCATCGCCATCGGCAATCACTGGCCGGCTCGCTCGGGGGGGCAGCTCGAGTCGGAGCCGTATCGGATCCTGGCCGCCGAGACCCTGTCCTATTGGGTGGAGCGGATCCAGGCACACAGGGGTCCCAACGTACCGATCCTGGCGATGGGCGACTTCAACGACGAGCCCTTCCATCGGTCCCTCGTCCAGTACGCGCGGTCGACGAAGAGTCCCCTGAAAGTCAGCTACGCGCGGGGCCCGGCTCTCCTGAACTTGATGTGGCCGCTCATGCCGGACCAAGGCACGTACTACTGGGACAATACGCCGACAATGCTCGACCAGTTCCTGGCGGCCAAGGGGCTGAAGGTGAGCAGCTCGCCCTTGACCTTTGTGCCAGGTTCCGTGGAGATCATTCAGCATCCGGACATGGTCAAGTCGGGACGGTACGGAGGCCCGCGTCGGTTCAGTCGGCCCTCCGCGAGCAGCTACGATCCGGAGGGATTCAGCGACCACTTCCCGATTGGCGTGCGCATCGCCGAGCAATGACGCAGGTCATTCCTCGGGTGTTGGCCCTCTCGGCAACACGGCGGCAGCTCGGCGTCGCAGGACGTGTCCGATGACGAGACCCCCGACACCAGTAGCGCCAAGGGCGGCAGCCTCCCCAACGAACAGCCCGCGAGCAAAGTCGTCCTCCACGGCAAGGACGGCGTAGGTGGTCCCGGCTCCCGCGAAAACAAGCGATAGAACACCGATCTTCGTCGCGACTCGCGCCCCGTGGTGCAGCTGCAGGCGGGCCAGGTATGCCTGCTGCTGTTGGAGCCGGTCCAGCACCACCCGATCCAGGTCCACCGCTCCGTCCATCACCTCGTCGGCGAAGATGGCGCCGACGATCAGGTGTGGGCCAGGTTCTTCATCACCCGGCTCGCAAGGTCGAAATGCGGAGAATTGAACGTCGCTGTCGCCGAAGGAGCTCCACCTCCGCTCCGCAGCAGGAAGGCGATCGGCACCGAACTGGACCTCGTGGCCCGAAGGCGTCCTAGGAGGGCTTCGCATCCAAAAAGGTCGCTGCACCATCGAGATCGACTCGCCGTCGAAGGGCCTGTTCCGTCTTCCGCGAATACCGCCGTCCAGTGGAACTGTGCGGGCCGTCCCGGGCCGTCGTCGATGTCGCGGATCTGGTGCGCCTCGAGGGTGTTGCCCGTCCGCTCGAGGTGCACCGTCGTGAGCGGGTTCTCGGTCGGACGCAGCCTGGGCTCTCGGTGATCATCCACGCCGAGGCTCAGGAACCCGTTCGCCATGAGACCGGAGACGGTCGAAGACGAGCTCACCCGATCTAGACCGACAACAAACCGAAACTGACGCGTCAGCGGACGATCGGTGGGCTGGCCATCGACAACCGCATGTTGTTCAGTTTCGGAGAGAGAGTAGCTCTGCCACCTCCGACCCTCGAGCACCGCCCGGAATCGGGTCGTACCGTGGGAGTGTGCGTCCCACCCACCGTGCTTCCAGGTCGCCTCACCCTCGGCGACCCAGCATCCGTCGGGACCCCGCACTGCCTCGTGGGCCCGCCGGAGAAGCACCTCGGCCTGGGCAGCCTCGTCCGTCGGAGCGTCGGCCATGGACAACGCTGATACAAAGCACCAAAGGGGCAGAGCGCTCATGGGGAGCACTCTACCACTGACCCTCGACTACTCCGGGCGCTCCAGAACGAGAGCAGAGCGTGGCCACCAAAGGCGATCACGGCCCGCAGGACTCGATACAGTTCTCGACCGATCTGCCACGCCCGCCTGGGCGATCTTCTCCCTTGCAACCCGCAGCAAGTCCTCGGAGAGGTCTGCAAGACACACGGTGTGGCCGCGCTCGGCGAGGGCAATTGCGTATCGCCCAGGACCTCCTCCCAGGTCCAACACGTGGCTCCTCCCCACCAGGACACGTTCGAGGGCCGCGAGTGTCCGCTCGAGCTCTACCCGTCCCGCTGGCGTATCGAGTCGACTCCACTCGTCGAAGGTTGCGTAGTAGCGCCGAACAGCGTCGCTCATTCCGATGTCTCCCGCAGTGCCGAGAGACTGGCACACAGCCATCCGAAGCGTTTTGCCTCCGACGCGTAGTCGCCCGTGAAAGCGCCATTGGCCCCTCTTCCCACGCAGAAGCGCCCTCGAGCCAGCAGGGCGGCTGTTCCCGAGAAGGTGGAGCCGTGTAAAAAAGATGTCGTTCGAAACGGGCCATCCGTTCTATAGTCCCGCTCCATTAGAGCCGGTCCAGGCCTGCAATATGGGAGATCCGATGCGCCCCCCATCGAAGAACACTCCACTGTGCCCGAACATTTCGGGCACCGGGAGAGGCCTCGCAGGCTTCGTCCTGGCCATTTTGGTCCTCTTTCCTTCGGTTTCTTGGGGCGCGACCCCAACGTACTACAACAACCAGGCGGCGTTCCTGGCAGCGACGGCACCGGGCTACATCGTCGACAACTACGACAACCCCGGCTACGTCTTCATTCAAAACAACGCAATTATGAGCGGCATTCTCGGCGAGACCGACTACGAGACGACCGGCTTCAACAACCTGAACATCGTGCCCGGCCTGCCCAATGGCTACTACTGTGCCGGCTGCAATGGGTCGTTCTTCCTGCGCTTCATGACGACGACCTTCAGCCAGCCCGGCAACGGCACCACGAACATCGGCGTCAACATCCGACACAATACCGGCCCTCCCGGATTCGCGGGCTACTACGCCTATGTCGAGTTCGGGGACGGCACGTTCGACAACATCTTGCTGCCGGCGGGGGCCAGCTTCTGGGGTGTCATCGAGCCCACCAACACCGTGCGGAGCATCCACTTCGGCACGCCCTTTGGAGGTACCACCACCAGCGGATCGTTCGGCATCCTGGAGCTGACCATCGGCGACGCTTGCGGCCTGGGCGGTGTTGACGCCGACGGAGACGGCTTCGAGGACTTCTGCGACAACTGCCCGCTGATCCCCAATGCCGCACAGACCGACACCGACGGCGACGGCAACGGCGATGTCTGCGATATCTGCCCGGGAGGCGACGACAGCTTGGATGCGGACGGCGACGGGGTCGCGGACTTCTGCGACGACTGTCCGGGCTTCAACGACAACCTGGATGCGGACGGAGACACGGTTCCCGACGGCTGTGACATCTGTCCCGGCGGCAACGACAACATCGACACCGACGGCGACGGTGTGCCCAACGCCTGCGACATCTGCGCGGGCGGCGACGACAACATCGACACGGACGGCGACGGGATCCCTGACTTCTGCGATCCATGCCCCGGCGGCGGCCCCGACACGGACGGCGACGGCGTAGAGGACATCTGCGACAACTGCCCGGTCAATCCCAACCCAACACAGACGGACACCGACGGCGACGGCTTTGGCAACGCCTGCGACATCTGCGCGGGGTTCGATGACAACATCGACAGCGACGGAGACACGGTCCCGAACGGTTGCGATGTGTGCGCGGGTGGCAACGACCTGCTCGACGCCGACGGAGACACGGTTCCAGATGCTTGCGATGTCTGTCCCGGGTCCGACGACACCGTGGATGCCGATCTAGACGGGGTGCCGAATGGCTGTGACATCTGTCCAGGATTCAGCGACATTTTGGACGGCGACAATGACGGGACACCGGACGGCTGCGACGCCTGTCCGGGATTCGACGACGATCTGGACGCCGACGGCGACGGCACCGCAGACGGCTGCGACATCTGTCCGGGATTCAACGACACCCTGGACGCCGATCTGGACGGCGTGCCGAACGGCTGCGACGTCTGCCCGGGATCGAGCGATCTCGTCGACGGCGACGGTGACGACGTGCCAGACGGGTGCGATGTCTGCCCGGGATTCGATGACGATCTCGACAACGACGGGGACGGGGTGCCGAACGGGTGCGACGTCTGTGCAGGATGGAACGACACTTTCGACACGGATAATGACGGGGTGCCGAACGGATGCGATGTCTGCCCCGGTTCCGATGACCTCACCGATGCCGACACCGACGGCGTTCCGGACGGGTGTGACCTCTGTCCAGGATCAGACGACACCGACGACGCGGACAACGACGGGGTGCCGGATGGCTGCGATGTGTGTCCGGGCTCCGACGACTCGCTGGACGCCGATCTGGACGGGGTGCCGGACGGCTGCGACCTCTGTCCTGGATTCGACGACAACCTCGACAACGACGGCGACGGCATCCCGAACGGATGCGACATCTGCTCCTCTCCCTTTGACGATGACGGCGATGGCGTTCCCAACGACTGCGACATCTGCCCCGGCTCCGACGACGGCCTCGACGCCGATAGCGACGGGACGCCAAACGGCTGCGATCAGTGTCCCGGATTCGACGACAACCTGGATGCCGACGGCGACGGCAACGCCGATGGCTGCGACATCTGTCCAGGATTCGACGACAACCTCGACACCGACAGCGATGGCCGGCCCAACGCCTGCGACATCTGCCCCGGATTCGACGACCTGGTGGACCCCGATGGCGACGGCGTTCCGAGCGGATGCGACATCTGTCCAGGATCAAACGACACTCTCGACGGTGACAATGACGGCGTTCCGAACGGATGCGACATCTGCATCGGCGGAGACGACACCTTGGACGCTGACTTCGACGGCGTCCCCGACTTCTGTGACATCTGCGCTGGGGCCGACGACACCGACGATGCCGACGGCGACGGCGTGCCGAATGGATGCGACATCTGCGCCCTCGGAGACGACAACGTCGACACTGACGGCGACTCGGTCCCCAACGCCTGCGACATCTGTCCCGGAGACGACACCCTGGACACGGACGCGGATGGGGTTCCAAACGACTGCGACGTGTGCGCGGGATTCGACGACAACCTCGACAGCGATGGCGATGGCCGACCCAATGGATGCGACGTCTGCGCCGGATTCGACGATCTGGCAGATGCCGACGGCGATAGCGTTCCAGACGGCTGCGATGTCTGCGCAGGAGACGACACCATAGACACCGACGGCGACGGTGTGCCCAACGCCTGCGATATCTGCGCCGGATTCGACGACAGCCTCGACGGAGATGGAGACGGCTTGCCGAACGGATGCGACATCTGCCCCGGATTCGATGACCTGACCGACACCGACGGCGACACGGTGCCAGATGGCTGCGACGTGTGTCCCGGACCCAACGATCTTGCCGACGGTGACAACGACGGCGTGCCGAACGGCTGCGACATCTGCGTGGGCTTCGACGACAACCTCGATGCCGACGGAGACGGAACGCCCGATGGATGCGACATCTGCGCGGGATCCGACGACAACCTCGATGCCGACGGAGACAGCGTTCCGAACGGATGCGACATCTGCCCCGGCTCCGACGACGCCGACGACGCTGACAACGACACCGTGCCCGACGGCTGCGACATCTGCCCTGGCTCGAACGACAACCTCGACACCGACAACGACGGCGTTCCCAACGGCTGTGACATCTGTGCAGGTGGTGACGACGATCTGGACAGCGATCTGGACGGGGTGCCGAACGCCTGCGACCTCTGCCCGGGATCGGACGACGACGCCGATGCCGACGGCGACCTGGTTCCGGACGGGTGCGACGTCTGCCCGGGCTTCGACGACTATGCCGACATCGACACCGATGGGGTGGCCGACGGCTGCGACGCCTGCCCCGGATTCGACGACAACGCCGACGCCGACGCAGACGGCGTCGCCGACGGGTGCGACATCTGTCCAGGTTCCAACGACACCTTCGACTCCGACGCAGACGGCGTGCCCAATGGCTGCGACCTGTGCCCCGGATTCGACGATCTCCTGGATGCCGACACGGACGGAGTCGCCGATGGGTGCGACGCGTGCCCCGGATTCGACGACGCCATCGACACCGACACCGATGGGCTCGCCGACGGATGCGACAACTGCCCAACCACTGCAAACGCTCCCCAGTTCGACACCGACGGCGACCTGGTGGGTGATGCCTGCGACAACTGCCCCGCGGACGTGAACCCACTCCAGCTGGATGGTGATTCCGATAATGTCGGCGATGTATGCGACATCTGCATCGGCGGTGACGATGGCGTGGACACCGACACCGACGGAGTGCCGGACTTCTGCGATCTCTGTCCGGGTGACGACAACAGCGATGGAGACGTGGACGGGATCGCCGACGGCTGCGACAACTGCCCGGCAGACGCCAACGGCGCCCAGCTCGACGGAGACGGAGACGGTGCTGGCAATGTGTGCGACAACTGCCCGCTGGTCGCCAACGCCGCACAGCTCGACGCCGATGCCGACGGAAACGGGGACCTCTGCGACATCTGCCCGGGTTCCAACGACACCTTCGACACCGACGCGGACGGGGTGCCGAACGGCTGTGATCTCTGCCCGGGCTCCGATGACCTGGTGGATGCGGACGGCGACGGGGTGGCAGACGGATGCGATCTGTGTCCAGGATCCGACGACACCGACGATGTAGACAACGATGGCGTCGCTGACGGATGCGACATCTGTCCCGGTTTCGACGATGGGGTGGACATCGATACCGACGGTGTCCCCGACGGGTGTGACATCTGTCCCGGATTCAACGACACCCTGGATGCCGACACCGATGGCGTTCCGAACGGGTGCGATGACTGTCCCGGATTCGACGACGGCGACGACACCGATCTGGACGGCACTCCGAACGGCTGCGACGACTGCCCCGGCTTCAGCGACAGCGCCGATGCCGACGCCGACGGCGTGCCCGACGGCTGCGATGTCTGTCCCGGCTCCGACGACACCCTCGACACCGATGGCGACTCGGTTCCGAACGGCTGTGACGACTGTGCGGGCGCCGATGACCTGCTCGATGGCGACAACGACGGCGTCCCGGACGGTTGTGACCTCTGTCCCGGATTCGACGACACCCTCGACGCGGACAATGATGGCGTCGCCGATGGATGTGACGTGTGTGCGGGCAACGACGACGCCCTCGACACCGATCTGGACGGCGTGCCCGACGGCTGCGACCTCTGTCCCGGATTCGACGACACCCTCGACAACGATCTCGACGGGATCCCGAACGGATGCGACATCTGCTCCTCGCCCTTCGATGACGACGCCGACGGAGTTCCCAACGACTGCGACATCTGTCCCGGCTTCAGCGATCTGCTCGACGACGACACCGACGGGGTGCCCGATGGCTGTGACCAGTGTCCGGGCGACGACGACGCCGATGACGCCGATGCCGACGGCACTGCGGATGGTTGTGACCTCTGCCCGGGATTCAACGACGCCCTGGACTCCGATCTGGACGGCGTGCCGAACGGCTGCGACCTCTGTCCCGGATCCGACGATCTGGTGGACGACGACGGGGACACCGTTGCGAATGGGTGTGACCTCTGTCCCGGCGGCGACGATGCCTTGGACGCCGATTTTGACGGGATCGCCGACTTCTGCGACATCTGCGACGGCGGTGATGACGGCCTGGACGCCGACTTCGACGGCGTACCCGACTTCTGCGACATCTGCGCCGGTGCCGATGACAACGCAGATGCGGACCTCGATACCGTGCCCGACGGCTGTGACATCTGCGCACTGGGCGACGACAACCTCGACACCGACGGGGACACGGTTCCCGATGCCTGCGACATCTGCGCACTGGGCGACGACAACCTGGATGCGGATGGAGACGCGGTGCCCGATGCCTGCGACATCTGTGCGGGATCCGACGACGGTCTGGACCTCGACCTGGACGGCGTGCCAAACGGCTGCGACATCTGCCCCGGCAGCGACGACCTGGCGGACAGTGACAACGACAGCGTGCCAGATGGCTGCGATGTATGCGCCGGATTCGACGACGCCGTGGATCCGGACAACGACGGCGTGCCCGACGGCTGCGATATCTGCGCGCTGGGCGACGACAGCCTCGACGCCGACGCCGACGGCACCCCGAATGCCTGTGACATCTGTCCCGGATTCGACGACCTGCTCGACGCCGACGCGGACACGGTGCCCGATGGCTGCGACGTCTGCCCAGGACCCGACGACACCCTGGACGACGACACCGACGGTGTCCCCGATGGCTGCGACGCCTGCCCCGGCAGTGACGACACCCTCGACATCGACACGGACGGAATCCCAGACGGCTGCGACGTGTGCGTGGGCTTCGACGACAACCTCGACGCCGATACAGACGGGGTTCCGAACGGATGCGATATCTGCCAGGGCTTCGACGATGGCGACGACGTCGACACGGACGGGGTGCCCGATGGCTGCGACATCTGTCCAGGTTGGAACGACACACTGGACGCCGACAACGATGGGGTCCCGGACGGATGCGACATCTGCGCGGCCGGAAACGACAACCTCGACTCCGACCTGGATGGGGTCCCGAACGCCTGTGATCTGTGTCCGGGCTTCGACGATGTCCTCGATGCCGACTCGGACGGCGTCGCCGACGGATGCGACGCGTGTGTTGGCTTCGACGACGCCATCGATGCAGACAACGATGGCGTGGCCGATGGCTGCGACAACTGCCCGGCGGATGCCAATAATGCCCAGGTCGACGGCGACCTCGACCTGGTCGGAGATGTGTGCGACAACTGCCCCGCCGACGCCAACCTGCTCCAGCTGGATGGCGATTCCGATGATGTCGGCGATGTATGCGACATTTGCATCGGTGGAGATGACAACCTGGACACCGATGCCGACGGCGTGCCGGACTTCTGCGACCTCTGCAACGGCGGCGACGACAACACCGATGGCGACGTCGACGGGATCGCCGACGGCTGCGACAACTGCCCGGTGGATGCAAACGGCGCCCAGATCGATGCCGATGGCGACGGAGTCGGAGATGTGTGCGACAACTGCGCACTGGTGGCGAACGCCGCCCAGACCGATACCGATGGCGACGGAAACGGCGACGGATGTGACATCTGCCCAGGCTCCAACGACACCTTCGACACCGACGCCGACGGGGTGCCGAACGGCTGTGATCTCTGTCCCGGCTCCGATGATCTGACAGACACCGACAACGATGGCGTCGCCGACGGCTGCGACCTGTGTCCCGGCTTCGACGACGGCGACGATCTAGACACCGATGGCGTCGCTGACGGGTGCGACATCTGTCCCGGATTCAACGACGCGGCGGACATCGATCTAGACGGCGTCCCGGACGGATGCGACGTATGTCCCGGATTCAACGACACCCTCGATGCCGATCTGGACGGCGTACCGAACGGCTGTGACGACTGCCCGGGAGCCGACGACGACCTGGACACCGACAACGACGGCACTCCGAACGGATGCGACGCCTGTCCCAACTTCGACGACAGTGCAGATGCCGACGGCGACGGCGTTCCCGACGGCTGCGATGTGTGTGTCGGGTTCGACGACACCCTGGACACCGATGGCGACTCGGTCCCGAACGGCTGTGATGATTGTCCCGGTGCCGACGACCTTCTCGATGGCGACAACGACGGCGTCCCAGATGGATGTGACCTCTGTCCCGGCTTCGATGACACGCTGGACAACGACACCGATGGCGTCGCCGACGGATGTGACGTGTGTGCGGGCTCCGACGACGCGCTGGACAACGATCTCGACGGCGTTCCCGACGGCTGCGACCTCTGTCCCGGCTTCGACGACACCCTCGACAACGATCTCGACGGGATCCCGAACGGCTGCGACATCTGCTCCTCGCCCTTCGACGACGACGCGGACGGAGTGCCCAACGACTGCGACATCTGCCCCGGCTTCAGCGATCTGCTCGACGACGACACCGACGGGGTGCCCGACGGCTGTGATCAGTGCCCGGGCAACGACGACGCCCTCGACACCGACGCCGACGGCACCGCCGATGGATGCGACCTCTGTCCCAACTTCAACGACGCCCTGGACTCCGATCTGGACGGCGTGCCAAACGGCTGCGACCTCTGTCCCGGATCCGACGATCTGGTGGACGACGATGGGGACACCATCGCGAATGGGTGCGATCAATGCCCCGGCGGCGACGATGCCTTGGACGCCGACTTTGACGGGATAGCCGACTTCTGCGACATCTGTGTCGGCGGAGATGACGGCCTGGACGCCGACTTTGACGGCGTACCCGACTTCTGCGACATCTGCGCTGGAGCGGATGACAACGCCGACGCGGACCTCGATACCGTGCCCGACGGCTGTGACATCTGCGCACTGGGCGACGACAACATCGACACCGACGGGGACACGGTTCCCGATGCCTGCGACATCTGCGCACTGGGCAACGACGGCGTCGACACCGACGGAGACACGGTTCCGGACGCCTGTGACATCTGTCCGGGATCCGACGACGGCCTTGATCTCGACTTGGACGGCGTTCCAAACGGATGCGACATCTGTCCCGGAAGCGACGACATGGTGGACGATGACAATGACAGCGTTCCGAACGGCTGTGATGTCTGCGCTGGATTCGACGATGCGGTGGATCCCGACAACGACGGCGTGCCCGACGGATGCGACATCTGCGCACTGGGCGACGACAACTTCGACTCCGACTCCGATAGCGTCCCGAACGCGTGTGACATCTGTCCCGGATTCGACGATCTGCTCGACGGCGACGGCGACTCCGTGCCCGATGGCTGCGACATCTGTGTGGGCTTCGACGACTTCGATGACGACGACACCGACGGTGTGCCCGATGGCTGCGACATCTGTCCCGGCTGGGACGACACGCTGGATGTCGACGTCGACGGGATCCCGGATGGCTGCGACGTCTGTGTGGGCTTCGACGACAACCTCGACGCCGACCTGGACGGCGTCCCCAATGGCTGCGACATCTGCCCGGGCTTCAATGACGGTGTGGACCTGGACCTCGACGGCGTGCCCGACGGATGCGACATCTGTCCGGGCAATGACGACAACGACGACATCGACAACGACGGCGTCCCCGACGGATGCGACATCTGTCCAGGCGACGACGACAACCTCGACTCGGACTCCGACGGCGCCCCGAACGGATGCGACATCTGCCCAGGCTTCGATGACAACGCCGACGCCGACGGCGACCTGGTCCCCGATGGCTGCGACGTCTGCCCAGGGTTCGACGACGGCACCGACACCGACACCGACGGAGTGGCGGACGGATGCGACGCATGCCCAGGGTTCGACGACAGCGTCGACGCCGACGGAGATGGCGTCGCCGATGGCTGTGACATCTGCGTCGGCTTCAACGACACCTTCGACTCCGACCTCGATGGCGTGCCGAATGGCTGCGACGAGTGCATCGGCTTCGACGACAACCTGGATGCCGACAACGACGGAGTGGCGGACGGCTGCGATGCCTGTATCGGCTTCGACGACACCACGGACACGGACACGGATGGCGTGGCGGACGGCTGTGACAACTGCCCCGCCGATTCGAACGTCGGACAGGCCGATGGCGACGGCGATCTGGTCGGCGATATCTGCGACAACTGCCCAGTGGACAGCAATGCGCTCCAGCTGGACGGCGACGGCGATCTGGTCGGCGACGCCTGTGATATCTGCATCGGCGGCGACGACGGCCTGGACACCGATGCCGACGGTACACCGGACTTCTGCGACCTCTGTCCCGGCGGAGACGACACCGCAGACGTGGACGCAGACGGTATCCCCGATGGCTGCGACAACTGCCTCGCCGATGCCAACGGCTCCCAGATCGACGGAGACGCAGACGGAGTTGGCGACGTGTGTGACAACTGCCCACTGGATTCGAACGGACTCCAGACCGACACGGACGCCGATGGCAACGGAGACGCCTGCGACATCTGTCCGGGATCAAACGACAGCTTCGACACCGATGCCGACGGCGTCCCCAACGGGTGCGACGTGTGCGCGGGAGCCGATGACCTCGCCGATGCGGACACCGACGGGGTTCCCGATGGCTGCGATGCCTGTCCCGGCTCCGATGACGCCGTGGACACCGACCTCGACGGCGTGGCGGACGGCTGCGATCTGTGTGCTGGCTCCGACGATCTCGCCGATGCGGACATCGATGGCGTGCCCGACGGCTGCGACATCTGTCCGGGATCAAACGACAACCTGGATCTCGACGGCGATCTGGTCCCCGATGGTTGCGACGCCTGCCCCGGCTTCGATGACACCCTGGACACCGATGGCGACACGGTGCCGAACGGCTGCGACGTCTGCCCGAACTTCGACGATCTGCTCGACGGCGACGGCGACGATGTTCCCGACGACTGCGACATCTGCCCGGGCTTCGACGATCTGGTCGACGACGACGGCGACGGGATCCCGAACGGCTGCGACGACTGCGTTGGCATTCCAATCGACACCGACGGCGACGGCGTAGCGGATCCGTGCGACGTGTGTCCCGGCTTCGACGACAACCTCGACGACGATGGCGATGGGAACGCGGATGGCTGCGACATCTGCGCGGGCTTCGACGACAACGTCGATGTGGACGGGGACGGAGTGCCGGACGGATGCGACATCTGCCTCGGTTTCAACGACTTCATCGACACCGACAACGACACCGTGCCGAACGGGTGCGACATCTGCCCGGGATCCGACGATCTGGAAGACGACGACGGCGACCTGGTCCCGGATGGCTGTGATGTCTGTGCGGGTGCCGACGACAACGTCGACACCGACGGCGATGGCGTGGCCGATGGCTGCGATGCTTGCGCCGGATTCGACGACGCGCTGGACTCCGATCTGGACGGCGTGGCCAACGGGTGCGATGTCTGTCCCGGCTTCGACGACACCACCGACTCCGATGGCGACGGGACCGCGGACGGCTGCGACCTGTGCCCCAACTTCGACGATGGCGACGACTCCGACTCCGACGGCGTGCCCGACGGCTGTGACGCCTGCGATACCTTCGACGACAACGCCGACGCCGACGCCGATGGGGTGGCCGATGGCTGCGATGTCTGCCCCGGGTTCAACGACAGCTTCGACACCGATCTCGACGGCGTGCCCAACGGGTGTGACATCTGCGCCGGCTTCGACGACCTGGCCGACGCCGACGGCGACACCGTGCCCGATGGCTGCGATGCCTGCGCTGGCTCCGACGATGCGATCGATGGTGATGGCGACGGCGTAGCGGATGGCTGCGACAACTGCGTGAGCGACGCCAACGCCGCCCAGACGGATCTCGACGGGGACAACGTCGGCGACATCTGCGACAACTGCCCCTTGGACGCCGATCCTACCCTTGTGGACACCGACGCGGATGGCGTCGGCGACGTCTGTGACAACTGCCCCAACGACGCGAACCCGCTCCAGGACAACGGCGACGGCGACGCCTACGGCGACGAGTGCGACATCTGTCTCACCGGCGATGACGACACCGACGTCGACGGAGACGGGGTCCCCGATGCCTGCGACCTTTGCACGTCCCCCGACGACACCGACGGCGATGGCGTCCAGGACGACTGCGACATCTGCCCGGGCGGAGACGACAGCGTGGATGCGGACACCGACGGCGTGCCGGACTTCTGCGACAACTGCCCCACAGACGCCAACAACGCCCAGACCGATCTGGATGGCGACGGCTACGGCGACGAGTGTGATGTGTGCGCGGGCGGAGACGACAATGTGGACGCCGACGGCGACGGAGCTCCGGACTTCTGCGACAACTGCCCCGCTGCCATCAACCCACTCCAAGACGACGCAGACGGAGACGGACTCGGAGACCTGTGCGACAACTGCGTGGCCACCCCCAATCCCGCCCAGGACGACACCGACTTCGACGCTGTGGGCGATGCCTGCGACAACTGCGACACCCTCAGCAATCCGCTCCAGGAGGACGCCGACGGAGATGCAGTCGGAGATCTCTGCGACAACTGCCTCACAACACCGAATATCGCCCAGCTCGATCTCGACAGCGACGGCTTCGGCGACTTCTGTGACACCTGCCCGGCCGACTTCGATCCGCTCCAGGACGACTTCGACGGCGACGGGGTCGGAGACCTCTGCGACAACTGTGTGGTAGCAGCGAACCCGACACAGCTAGACGCCGACAGCGACGGACTCGGCGACGACTGCGACAACTGCGCTGGCGTCACCAATCCCGCCCAGACCGATCTGGATGGCGATGGCGTGGGCGACGACTGCGACAACTGCCCGTTCGGAAACGACCCGACCCAGGCCGACGCAGACTTCGACGGCGTCGGAGATATCTGCGATATCTGCCCGAACGTGCCCGACGCTGCCCAGAACGACGGCGACCTCGACGGAATTGGCGACAACTGCGACAACTGCGCGGCAACGCCGAACTTCAACCAGAACGACATGGACAGCGACGGCGTCGGAGACCTCTGCGACAACTGCGTCGCCGATCCCGACGCCACCCAGCTCGATTCGGACGGCGACGGCGTCGGCAACGTCTGTGACAACTGCGCGGCGGTGGCCGATCCGACCCAGCTCGATACCGACAACGACGGCGTCGGCAACGTCTGCGACAACTGCGTGCTAGCACCGGATCCGACCCAGGCGGACGCGGACTTCGACAGCATCGGAGACCTCTGCGACAACTGTCCGAACGACTCCAACATCGGCCAGTCCGACGTGGACGGCGACGGGTATGGGGACGACTGCGACATCTGCGCTCTGGGAGACGACGGAGTCGACGTGGACAGCGACGGCGTACCCGACGCATGCGACAACTGCACCAGCGTGCTCGACACCGACAATGACGGGATCGTGGACGACTGCGACATCTGCCCGGGCGGAGACGACGGCCTCGACGACGACGCCGACGGAGTCCCGGACTTCTGCGACGTCTGTCCCAACTTCGACGACAGCATCGACGCCGATGGCGACCTCATCCCAGATGCCTGCGACATCTGCCCGAACGGGGACGACTTCTTCGACGCCGACTGGGACGGAGTGGCGGATGGCTGCGACGTCTGTCCGGGCGGAGACGACCTGATGGACGGGGACAGCGACGGCGTTCCAGACGACTGTGATGTCTGCGCGGGCGGAGATGACAACGTCGACACCGACGGAGACGGCATCGCCGACTTCTGCGACATCTGTCCCGGCTATGTCGATGACGCAGACGCCGACTTCGACACCATTCCCGACGGCTGCGACCAGTGCCCGGGTGGAGACGACAGGCTGGACGACGACGCGGATGGATTCCCGGACGACTGCGACATCTGCACCGGCTTCCCCGACGACGGCCCCGACACCGACAGCGACGGCATGCCCGATGACTGCGACGAGTGCCCGGGTGGAGACGACAATATCGACACCGATCTGGACGGAACGCCGGATGGCTGCGATCTCTGCCCCGGTGGAGACGACAACCTCGACGCCGACGCGGACGGGGTGCCCGACGACTGTGACGTGTGCTTGCTCGGTGACGACAACCTCGACGCCGATGCCGACGGAGTGGCGGATGCCTGTGACATCTGTCCCGGAAGCGACGACAACACCGACACCGACGCCGACGCGGTCCCGGACGGCTGCGACAACTGCGCCGGCCTCGACAATCCAGCCCAAGACGACACCGATGCCGACGGAACCGGCGATGTGTGCGACCCCTGCGTCAACGAAGCCTTCGAAACCGACGCCGACGGGGACGGATCCTGGAGCTGCGACGACTGCGACGACAACGATCCGACGCTGGACGCCGAGGACATCGACGGCGACGGCCTGACCTCGTGCGACGGCGACTGTGACGACTACGACGCCGCAGTCCTGCCCGGCGAGCCCGAGGACGCCAACGGCATCGACGACAACTGCAACGGCATCGTCGACGAGACCACCGACTGGTACGACGACGACGGCGACGGCTACGCGGACGCCGGCGGGGACTGCAACGACGCAAATCCCAATGTGTTCCCGGGCAATGTCGAGACCTGCGACAACATCGACAACGACTGCGACGGCATCATCGACGAAGGAACCGAGTGTTACGACGACGACGGCGACGGGTACTGCGAGGCCGTGGCCTGCTCCGACGGAGCGCTGCCTGGTGATTGTCGCGACGGCGATGCAAACGTGAACCCAGGTGCGGTCGAGATCGACGACAACGGCATCGACGAGGACTGCGACGGCGTGATGGACGACGGCATGATCGACGACGACGAGGACGGCTATGCCGACTTCGGTGGTGACTGTGCTCCCGACGATCCCGACACCTACCCCGGCGCTCCCGAGCTACCCGACGGGATCGACAACGACTGCGACGGCATCATCGACGAGGGCACCGAGCTCTACGACGACGACGGCGACGGCTTCACAGAGGACGACGGCGACTGCAACGACGACGACGACCAGATCAACCCCGCAGTGTTCGACGAGCTCAACGGCATCGACGACGACTGTGACGGGGACGTCGACGAGGGGAGCGAGTTCTTTGACGACGACGGAGACGGCTACACCGAGGAGCTGGGAGACTGCAACGACGACGACCCGGCAGTGGCACCCAACCAGCCCGAAGAGCCGAATGGCATCGACGACGACTGCGACGGAGACATCGATGAGGACTTCTCCGACATGGACGGCGATGGCTACACCGTCGAGGACGGAGACTGCGACGACTCAAATGGCTGGATAAACCCGGAGACTTCCGAAGTCTGTGACGACCTCGACAACGACTGCAACGGCGAAGTCGACGACAACTGCGTGCAGATCGTCGACTCCGGTCCAAAGGTCGAGGGGTGTGCTTGTGATGGCGGCGCGGGCGGCGCGATGTGGCTCTGGCCCGGACTGCTCCTGACGCTGTCACTACGCCGCCGGTCACGTCCGGCTTAGAGGCATCAGCCGACCTGGGGAAGCTCGGCCAACGCGGCTGCGAGCGCGTCCTTGTCGTAGTGTTTGTCCTCGAGGTTCCCCGACAAATACTCGGAGTAGGCTCCCATATCGAAGTGGCCGTGGCCGGAGAGCAGGAACAGGATGTTGCGTCCAACCCCCTCTTTCTTGCACTTCAACGCCTCGTTGATCGCCCCTCGGACCGCGTGATTGGCCTCGGGAGCGGGCAGGATGCCCTCGGAGTTGGCGAACTGCAGACCGGCCTCGAAGCACTCCCGCTGGTGGAAGGCGACAGCCTCGATGAGTCCGAGCTCCTGGATGTGGCTGACCAGGGGCGCCATGCCGTGATAACGCAGTCCGCCGGCGTGGAACCCGGGCGGGACGAAGCTGGAGCCCAGGGTGTGCATCTTCACGAGCGGCGTGAGCTGTCCGGTGTCGCCGAAGTCGTATGCGTACTCGCCCCGGGTGAGTGTCGGGCACGCCGTCGGCTCGCAGGCGACGATGCGCACGTCGGGCCCTCCGGTGAGCTTGGCTCCCAGGAAGGGGAAGACCAACCCGGCGAAGTTCGAGCCGCCTCCGGTGCAGCCCACCAGCACATCGGGGTAGGCGTCTGCCATCTCCATCTGGGCGATGGCCTCTTGTCCGACGACGGTCTGGTGCAGCAGCACGTGGTTGAGCACGCTGCCGAGGGCGTATTTGGTGTCCTCGTTCGTCGCCGCCAGCTCCACGGCCTCGCTGATGGCGATTCCCAGGCTGCCAGGCGTGTCTGGGAAGCGCTCGCGGATGTTCCGGCCGGCCATCGTCTCCCGTGAGGGACTGGGCACGCAGTTCGCTCCCCACGCCTCCATCATGGCCTTGCGATAGGGCTTCTGCTCGAAGCTGACCCGGACCATGAAGACCTTGATCTCGATGTCGAACAGCGATCCGGCAAACGACAGCGCCGAGCCCCACTGACCGGCGCCGGTCTCGGTGGAGATCCGCCGCACTCCCGCTTCTTTGTTGTAGAAGGCCTGCGGCACCGAGGTGTTTGGCTTGTGACTGCCCGCGGGGCTGGTCCCCTCGTACTTGTAGAAGATCTTCGCGGGCGTATCCAGGACCTTTTCGAGCCTGTGAGCGCGATAAAGGGGCGTTGGCCGCCACATCTTGTACACCGCAGACACCGGGTCGGGGATCCCGATGTACTTCTCGGTCGCGACCTCCTGGCCGATGAGCGCCATCGGAAACAGCGGCGCCAGATCGTCGGGCCCGATGGGCTGATGGGTGCCCGGATGCAGCACGTCAGGAGGCGGCTCGGGCAAGTCGGCGACGAGGTTGTACCAGGCTTCGGGAAGCTTGCTCTCGTCCAAAAGGTACTTCGTGTTGTCTGACATGGGATCCCTCGGTGCGTGGCTGCGGAAGACTACCGGAGCGGGCTTCCAGTCGCGCCCTCGCGATCGTCTCGAGGGGCCTGGATCAGCACTCCAGGCGGATTCGCCCCTCAGTCACGTCGCTGTCAATCAGGCAAAGCACGACACCCTCACGGAGCATTTCCGCCGTCGAAGCGCCACCAGCCCGAGTCCGAGGAACAGCGCCGCCCCACCTGGCGAGGATCCCGTCGCGTCGCAGGCGCAGCCCCCTTTGTCCCCTTCCCCACTTTCATCCGTGTCACTACCCGTCGTGCCCGGATCGTCGGTATCCGTGAGCTCGGGAGAGTCGTCGGTGTCGTCGAGGTAGTCCGGAATCCCGTCATTATCTAGGTCGCCGCCCAGCTCGTCCTCGGTCGGGATGCCGTCGCCATCGTCATCGACGTCGGTGACATCGGGGTCGCCGTCCTGATCGGTGTCCTGTGGGGAGTCGCCGCCTCCGAACTCGGTGCCGTCGTCGACCCCGTCACCGTCGCTGTCGATGTTGCAGGGATCGCTGGGTATGGCGAGCTCGACCTCGGTGGTGAGTCCATCGCCGTCTTCGTCATCCGTGAGCAGACCCACACCGTCGCAGTCCTGGTCGTAGCCGTCCCCGCAGGTGTCGACGGCACCGGGATTGATCTGGGTCACGCTGTCGTCACAGTCGTCCCCGTTGTCGAGATGACCGTCTGGCGCATAGCACGTGTAGATCGGCGCGTAGAGCTCATCGCCGTAGCCGTCTTCATCGGCATCGACCCACCACGGCTGCACGTCCACAGCGTCATCCTCGTCGACGATCGTGTCGCAGTCATTGTCGACGCCATCACACCACTCGTCCGCTCCGGGGTAGGCCGTCGGGTCGCTGTCGTCGCAGTCGTCGGACGAAGCGGCAAAACCGGGAGGAACCACACAGGCGACCATGGGCAGCGAGGCGTCTCCGTACCCGTCGGCATCGATGTCGGCATACCAGGTTGGCGGCCCCATCACCGAGGGATCGGTGTCGTCGCAGTCGGTGTCGTCGAGAACGTGATCGGCGGGGGCTACACACACTGGAGCGGACGGCGCGCCGAGATCTCCGAGCCCGTCGGCGTCCAGGTCAGGAAACCAGATTGTATCGGGATTTATCAGTGCCTGAGTGTCGTCGCAGTCGGTGTCGTCGGCGGTCCAGTCGGGCCCGGGAGCCACGCACACCTGTCTGTTCACGGCCGGGTCTCCATAGGTGTCTGCATCGCTGTCGAAGTACCACCACGGGGCCAGACCGACGCCGACATCCTGATCGTCGCAGTCGAAGTGGAAGACCAGGCCATCTCCGTCGTCATCCGCCCACCAAGCTGGGTCGGCGTGGGGCCCACCCAGCAGGCCGACATCGTTGGGACTCCCGTCGAGATCGTTGAGCGAAGGGTCTGGATCTCCGGCGTCGATCGTCGCGCTTCCCGGCTGTGGGAATCCGATGGCCGCGCTGCAGTCCGTCACCGGATCTCCACCCACCAGGCGCGGATCGACAAAGGTATTCCCAGCGCCCATCGCAACGGAGCCGTCGAGGTCCAGTGCATTGTCGTACCAGAGATTGTAGCTGGCCGTTCCGAGTGCGTCGGCCCCTGCGTACACCGCGCTGCCCCCAGTGTGCTCGGTGAACACGTTGGAGGAGAGCGCCACTTCGGACGCGTCAAAATAGAGTGCCTCCCCACTACCATTCCGGGCATTGTTGGCCACAAATGTGTTGTTGGAGAGGTTCACATCCAGCGGTTGCCAGCCCGGATAGTCGCCCCATACCGTGATCCCTCCTCCGAGGTCGGCGGTGTTGCTGACAAACAGGTTGTTGGTGACCTCGACCGCGTGCGGCGCGTTGGTAGCCTGAGCGATGTACACGCCTCCCGCGGCAAAGACCCCGGCGTTGGCACAGAACAGGTTCCGCCGAACCTCGAAGGGCCCGGCTATATCGGCGAAGATCCCGCCATACCAGTTCGAGTACGTCCAGATGAAGGTGTTGTCCACCGCAGTCGCCGCTCCGAGCTCGGTCAGCTCCAGGTACGCCTCCGGAGAGGCTTCGATGCGCAGCCCCTGCACGATGCCCGCGTCCGAGAAGCTGATCTCGACGCCCTCCCCCGTGTTGTCGATGACCTCGACGTCGCGGATCTCGGCGATTCCGCCCCAGACGAGCCGGATCGCCTGCCCATAGGAGCCCGTGAACAGGCTCTCCTCCACGAGCGCTGTCGCGAAGCCATGGGACTCGACCCCGCCGACCGAGGAGTGGTTGTTGGTATCGAAGACCACGCCGGTCACCGTCAATGCACCTTCGGAGTGGTAGATGGCCCCACCGAGGTTGTTGCTCATCGTGGAGTCCACCACGGTCAGGTCGCCGTAGACCGAGATCGCCTTGCTGTAGAGCCCGCCGCTGTCCTCGATGGTGCACCGGGTACAGGTGACGACGCTGCCGCCATAGGCACCGATCGCAGACCCGTCGTCGTCCGCCCGGTCGCCACTGAACGAGGTGTCCACGACATCCACGGTTCCATCGATAGCATAGATCGACGCGCCATCATCGTCGGCATCGTTGTTCAGGAAGCTGCTGTCCTCGATCAGAGCAACAGAGCCGTTGACCACGCCAAGAGCGCCCCCATCGCCGACGGTGGAGTTCTCCCGGAACTCGACCCGTCGGGCCGTGAAGTCCCCTGCGTTGTTGACCCACACGCCCCCACCGTTGCCGATCGAGGCAATGCCATCGAAGAAGAGGCTGTCCTCGACAACTACCGTTCCACCATCGATACGCATGAGGAGGCCGGGCTCGAAGCCGCTGTTGTTCTCCAGGGTGCTGTTGCGGATCGTGAGCTCACCCCCAGACTCTACGAAGACCTCGGCGCTCGTGAAGCTCACGGCGTAGGGGAAGTGCAGGTCATCGGCGGAAACAATCGCTCCCCCCTGCACGCGAAGGCCGTACTCGTCGCCGAGGATGTCAAAACCAGAAATAGTGGCGGTAACACCCGGCGAAACAGTGACTCCGGACGTGGAGGTTCCCTGGATGAAGGTCGTCGCCGCACCGTTGACGCCGATGATCTCGAGGTCCTTGGTGACCGTGACGCTCTCGACATAGGTATTTGACTGGACCAGGATCCGATCTCCCGCCGCCGCCTGCGAAACAGCCATGCTTATAGTTGGATACTGGCCTGGAACCTGGATATCTACAGCATTTGCCGAAACTGTCAGGGCTAGAATCACCACCATGCGTTCGCCTCCGCCGCCACGGTAGCATGTGGGATCTGGGAGAATCGGCGCGCCCAACGGCCGAGCAGTTTGCCCAGATCCGACAACCGTTGCAGCGACGTTTGTTACAGTCCATACGCCCGCCCCGCACCTCCTGACAAGGCCTCCATGCACCCCTGCCTCCGTGCCATCCTGTTGCCATTCCTAGCGATGGCCGTCGCAAACTGCGCGGTTGTCATAGGACCCATCGACCCCTGGGTGTTGCCTCCCGGGCCAACCGCCGACGCCGCGTGGGTGGGTGTGCTCGACGCGTGGCCCAGGCCGAGCGAAACAGGTGTCTCCGCCAAATACTCAGGTCGAATCGAGATCGAGGCCCTCGACTTCAGGATCGAACAACACCTCAAAGAAGCTGGGATGTTCTCCAAGCAACTCCGAAATGTCACCGAGCGCGCCAACACCGAGCGAGGTCTGATCGCGATCTCGGATGACAATCCAGACATGTCCGCGCTGGTCTTTCTGGAGATCCTGTCGGCCGAATACGACGTAGAACGATGGAAGGAGAAGCTGAGCGGCATCGCCATCCCATCCGCCGCGACCTTGATGATCGCGTATCCATTCCTCACCAAGTGGGAACGCCAGGAGCTCGCCATCCCGGTGAGGGCGACCGCCGAGATTCACGTATTCGCCCGCGACTCGCGGATGTCGACGGTACAGCCGATCGAGGTATCCGAGGATCTGCTCGTGCAGGGACTCCCGTGGGGAAAGGACCGCCAGGAACAGGTGCTCGAGGCTGCCAAGCGCCTGATCGCCGTCCGACTATCGGAGCGGATTGCCGACTGGCAGGCCAAGCGCTTTGTGAGCAGATAGCTCACCTCTCAGCCGATCACGAGATCAATCGAGACCCAGTATACCTTGACATATGAACCTTAAGTTCATATATCATGAATGTGAGAATCACATGCTAGACGACACCTGGAACAGACTCCAGCTCCTCATCCTCGAGCTCGAGCAAGAAGGACTGGTCACCCGCACCTTCCGACGCCTCGACCGCGAGCGTCAACAGGCCGTCATCGACGGGATCTTCGCGGACGTCGCCGAGCGCGGCACGGTGGGCATCAAGGAGGTCGCCCGTCGCGCGGGGGTCTCCGTCGGCTCGCTCTACCAGTACTTCGGCAGCCGCGATCGCATGTTCGACTTCGCGGTGGAGCTCTCGGTGAGGACCACCCGCGACGTGCTCGCAGAAAGCGAACCCTGGATGGCGCAGACCCCCCTTCGCGACGCGCTGCGCTTCTACATCAAGGGAGGCCTGGAGTGGAGCACGACCCAAGCCGGCATGATGCGCTTCCTGGCACGGGGGGCGTATCAAGGGGATCCTGCGCTGGTTGACCGGGTTGTAACCCCCATCGCCACCGCGATGCGCAAGGTCGTCCAGGTCACGCTCGAGGGTGCCATCGCCCGGGGAGAGGTCCGGTCCGACGTCGATCTCGAGGCCACCATCGGCATCTTGAACACGCTCATCATCGCCGTCAGCGACAGCCAGGCCCTGCCGCACCTCGACCGCTACTTCCAGCTCACCAACGAAGACGTGCCGATCGAACGATCCCTCGAAGCCATGATCGAGATGGTCGTCAGCGGCCTCGAACCTCCGAGGGACCCAAAATGACCGTGCTCGAAACCGTCGGACTCACCAAACGATTTGGAGAGTTGGTCGCCGTCGATGACCTGTCGCTCCAGGTTCGAGAGGGCGAGGTCTTCGGTTTCCTGGGTCCCAACGGAGCGGGCAAGACGACCTCGATCTCGATGATGTGTGGGCTGCTCGCGCCAGACGCCGGCCACGTGCTCATCAAGGGACAGCCCATCGCCGCCGGATCTGCAGACATCAGGGCCCATGTGGGCGTTTGTCCGCAGCAGATCGTCGTGTGGAAGGAGCTCACCTGTACCGAGCAGCTCCTGTTCACTTCCGACATGTACGACATGCCCCGCAAGGCCGCAAAGAGCCGCACGGCAATGCTGCTCGGAGACCTCGGACTCACCGAAAAGGCACATGCAACCGCTGGAACGCTCTCCGGAGGCATGCAGCGTCGCCTGAACGTTGCCCTGGCGCTCGTCCACGACCCCTCCATCGTGGTCCTCGACGAACCCGAAGCCGGCCTCGATCCCCAGAGCCGCCTGGTCGTGCGCGAATACATCCAGTCCCTCGCCCAGCACAAGACCGTCATCGTCACCACCCACAACATGGACGAAGCGGAGCGCATCGCCGACCGCGTCGCTATCGTCGACCACGGCAAGCTACTGGTGGTCGACACCCCGGAGGCCCTGGTCAAGCAGATCGGCAGCGGCGACGTCCTGGAGCTCACCCTGGCCCAGGACGCTGACATCGCACAGGCAACGGCCGCGGTGGCGGAACTGGTCACCGAGTGTTCCGCAGTCGACCACACCCTTGTACTAAGGGCGCAGGCAATGGTCGGTCGAATGCCACAAATCCTCGACGCGCTGCGCCAAGCCGGCGTGCCGCCACGAGAGGTCCGACTCCGCGAGAACACCCTCGAGGACGTCTTCATCACCCTCACCGGGCGGAGTTTGCGGTCATGAGAGCCTTCAGCGTCTTCAAAAAGTGTCTGATCGAGCAGTTCCGGGACTGGTGGTCGCTGGTGCTGTCGCTGACCACGGCCTCGTTCTTTGTGCTCCTGTACTGGTCGTTTACGGGAGGCGGCTCCTCCACCTACGCCGTCCTGATCCTCGACCACGACAAGCCCGTCGCCCTCCCCGACGGCACCGAGCTCGATGTCGGCGACGCAGTGATCGAGGGCATGCGGGAGCTCTCCTACGCCGACGGCCAGCCGATGCTCGACGTCACGTTGATCGAGGACCGCGAGGCCGGCATCGCCCAGATCCAGAACCGCGACGCGCTGGTGATGTTCGAGCTACCCGAAGGATTGAGCGCGGCGGCAGCGGGAGGCGAGCGGGTGGACGCCAAGATCACCGGCGATGTCACCCATCCCATGTACGTAGTCGCCGCCGTGTTCGCGACGGGCACCCTCGACGAGGTGGTGGCCGAGATCAGCGGACAGCGCACTGCGGTCGGACTCGAGGAGGAGGCCCTCGGAGACTCTGCTGGCCGGACCGAGTTCGAGGCCTATGTGCCCGGACTCCTCATCGTCGCCATCGTGCTGGTGCTGTTCACTGCGGCCATGGCCGTCGCCCGGGAGGTCGAGGCGGGAACGCTTCGAAGGCTGAAGCTCACTCGCATGACGGCCCTGGACTACCTCGCTGGCGTGAGCGCGGCCCAGGTGCTGATCGCGGTGAGCAGTCTTCTCGTCACCTTCGGCGTCGCCTGGGCACTGGGATTTCGCAGCGAGGGGCCGCTGTGGGCAGCGGTGCTCGTGGGCGCCGTGACGAGCTTTGCCGTGATCGGGGTGGGGCTCATCGTCGCCTGTTTCGCCCGCACGGTCAGCCGCGCATTCCTTGTGGCAAACCTGCCTTTCATCCTTCTCATGTTCTTCTCGGGTTCGATCTACCCGATCCCGAAGATACCAATCTTCGAGGTGGGCACCCGCACCATCGGGCTGTGGGACATCCTGCCGCCGACCCACGCCGTGGTCGCAATGAACAAGATCCTGTCACTGGGAGCGGGAATCGACGAGGTCCTGTTCGAGCTGGCGTTCTTGCTGGCCTTGTCCCTGGTGTATTTCGCAGCGGGTGTGTGGCTCTTCCACCGTACTCATCTGCAGGCGGAGTAGCCGACTACGGAGGTTGATCCAGCAGGAACTGTCGATGCTCCGCCTGCAGCTGCTGGAGGGCTGGCGCATCGTCGAGGGCCGCCAGCGCTGAGTTGAGCACCGCCCACCCACCCAGGGCGACCTGTGGCGACAGGCGGGCACGAGCTTCCCAGATTCCTCGCCCGATGTGGGCGCACTCTCGCCACAAAGCGAGCTGGTCTGGAGATCGGGCCGCGACGTTGGCCAGCATCCGGGCATAGTCCAGGAAGAAATCGGCGTAGTCCGCTGGCCCTCCCACCAGTCGTCCCGCCGCCTCTCGAAAGACAGCCAGCGCCTCCTGCAGCCGCTCGAGTCGTACCAGACAGACACCCAAGCCACGCTCCGCCGTCAACCGCACCGACGGGTCGGTAGGTTGGTCGTCCAGCATGCGGCGATAGCGCCCGGCGGCCGCCGCGTATCGCCCCCTGGCCTGCTCGACGAGAGCCCGCAGGAGCTCGATCTGGAGTTGGTCCGTCGACTTGCGGGGCCCTTGGAGCGTCTCCCAGGCAAGCGTAGCGCTCTTGAGGAGTTCCTCCGCTTCGTCGTAGCGGCCCTCGGAGATCCTAACAGTGGCCAATGAGGCTTGAAGCTGCGCTCTCGCCGCACTTTCAGGCTTATCGGCAGTCAGCTCCAGCCCGACACGCAGGACCAGAGCGGCTCGCTCGAGATTGCCGCGAACCAGATAGATCGAGCCGAGTGCTTGCTGCATCCCCACGGAGATCTGGACCGGCCAAGCAAAGCGCCTCGCATCCTGCAGGAGCTCCTCCGCTACCTGAAGCGTTCCCGACTCCACCAAGCGCTGCGCCATCAGCGTGACCAATTCGCCCAACGCAGCGGGGACCAAGTGCCCATCGAACCTGCGGAAGTGTTCGATCACCATAGTCGCCGCTTCCACGTCCTCCCCGCCTTCCAACAAGGAGTGGGCCGCCTCGGAGACGACCACCATTGGCGCCGCGCCATCCCTGGACACAAACGCGTGCAGCGCCTCTCGGTAGCGCTCAGCGGCAGTGTCGTCTCCATCCGCAAGCGACACCCGCGCTCGGGCCAACAAGAACTCGGGATTGAGCAGGCGAATGTCCTGATCCTGACCGATCTCGGCGAGGAGCAGTCGGGCGCGCTCTGGAGCCCCAATCTCCAGCAGCAGGTCCAGACGGCGCATAGCCCCCGAGATTCGCAGCTCGGGTTGGGCCTGCAGTCGCTCAGCTCGCGCGCTCCAGCTCGCGGAAACACTGGGAAGACCCCAGTAATTCGCCACGGACGCGAGTTCTCCCCATAGGCGCGCGTCGTCCAACCGAGCCGCAACCTCTACGGTCGGCTCCACCAGGTAGGACTCCTCCCGCGCCATCCGCTGCCAACCTTCGGAGAGTCGTGGCCGACGGCGCCCCACCGACCACAGACGAAAGGCGAGCTCCCCGATGGGTTCTCCGTGTTTGAGCTGACGACCCACTCGTCGACGCAGTCGGTGTGTATGGGCGCGTACCAGCCCATTGTCGCAGTGAGCTCGCCGCCGGGGCCCAGAGTAGCGACCATCGGCGACACTGCGGATATCCCCCTCGCTCAGTGGAACCTTTGCGGCCAGCCAACGCCCGGGGTCGGGTTGCTTGAGGAGCTCCCCCACCGGGGGGAGAGCGCCAAGCCCCCGCTCGTTCCAGCCTTCGATTAGCTCTCCGCACCACTCCAGGTCGAGGGCAATCGCCACGCGCGTCGCATCAGGGACTCCGCGCTCGCGGTAGGCCGACGCCAGATCGCGGATCGAAGACGGCCGGCTCGTGACCTCCCACCATCCGTGGCTCCCGAGAAAGACGCCGGGATCTTGCAGAACGACGCGACTGCGCCTTCGGGCCTGGGCGAGTGCCCACCGCAGCCCGATCAACTCGAACGAACCTTGAATCTCGAAGGCCAACCACGACCGCCGGTTTCGCTCGATTTGGTCCACAAGGGCCTCGTAGCCCCCGCCGCTGTCGCATCTGACCAGCCGCCTGTTGGGCAACGCTCGGGAGAAACAAGTCTCGAGATCCGTTCCGCTGAAGAACACCCAGGGGTGATTGTCAGCGGCCCTACGGAAGGATGCAACCGCGAAGTCGGCCACCCGCGGCGGCACATCGACCACGTGGGAGATCCAGTCCGAGAAGTCCGGCGCTCCGCCGAGCAGCTTGGCGAGGACCGCGTCGGAGGCCCACACGATCACCCTCAGGCTCTTCGTCGCGAAGATGGGCCGGTTCACGTTCAGCCAGCTGATGTCCTCCTCCCGGAGGAGCAGCAGCGCCAGGGAGTTCGGCGGCAGCTTGACCAATTCCCTGGCATCCAGGCACACACGCACGTCGGCATCCGCCTGGTGCAGGGTGGCGAGCAATCCACGCAACTGCGTGAGCGGCCCACCGCGGGCAACCGCAAGCAGTCCTTGTGGCGCGAGGTGTAGCACCCGGGCGATCCGGTCCAGCCAGGGCTGGGAAACCGTCACATTCGCTTCATCGTGAGCAGCGGATGTGGGTAGTACCACTCGCTGTCGTTGGGATAGGGCAGCAGCCAGAATCGGTCGAGAAGTTGAGGTACGAGGTCACTATCCGGGAGTGTCTTGGTCTCGATCACTCCCCTGAGGACCTCGATGTGCCCCTCGTGGATGCCCATCTCGGCCAGACGTCTTCGCTCGTCGATGGCGGCATCGACCGCAGGCTGGGTGGCAACCGCTTCGTCGAGGTCCCACATTCGCTCCGCAACCAAGCGAATCATGCGGACGAACTCCCGCACCCGGCCCCCCGAGCACCGCGCCACTTGGGACAGCAACTGCGAGGGAAAGGCGCCGACACCGCGAGCGCCCACTCGCTGGCCATAGACATCACTCAAGAACGCGATCCCAGAGCCGTCTCGCGTCGGATCCTTCAGGTCGAGGACGGGGGCGTTCGCTAGGACTTTCGCCTCAAATCTTCGGACTCGACCCGCGAGTCCGGCGCGGCGCAGCATCACCGACCCAGTCATGACCGTCGCCTGACTCTCGAGGCTACCGAGCAGGGTCGATTCCACGAACAGCTCTCGCGTGGTTTCCTCCCGTGCGATTCGATCGAGGCCGTCAACCAGAACCGTCACCGCACGATAATCGGCCTGCACCGTCCCAATCAGATGGTTCACCGCCCCGAGTAGTGCCCGAACCCGCTCTTCTTGATCCTGGGGCGCGCTGCGGCCCGGCAACCCGAGAGACAGCTTCCAGGACCCGGCGTCGAGAACGGTAGCGGTTGCCACAGCCGTCGTCCCAGCGAGGGGCCCAATCAACAGTGTCGCCGGGATCACCGAAGCGACGGCCATCCCCTTGGCGAGCTTGGCCACGTCGATTATCGGCGTTACACCATCGGTGCTCTCGACGAAGCGCGCCGCCGCGGTCTCTAGCTTGGCACGGTCCGCTTTCGTCCAGTTGTGGCCCAGTCGATCTCCGGCCACGCGATACACCGCCAGGCCGTACGGCGGACAAGCGGTCCTGCCCATCAAGTCCATGGATGCGAACGGCCTCGTCCTGTACGTCGGAACCCTCTCCAAGGTCGTCTTCCCCGGGCTGCGAGTGGGTTGGATCGCCGGGCCTCGCGAAGCCATCTCCCCGCTCACCGACATCCAGCACGCCTCCTGCCTGGCCGGGAACTCCCTCGCTCAAGCGGCCGTGGATCGTTTCTGTCGAAGCGGCGACCTCGACTCTCATCTGCGGCGGATCCATCGCATCTATCGGCGCCGAATGCGGGCAATGCTCACGGGTCTGGAGCGGCATCTGCCACCGGATTCAGTGGACTCGCCCCCTCGGAGGGTACACGGTCTGGCTGACCCTGCCCGGCGGCCCCGAGGACGAGGAAGCCCACTCCCACCTGAGGCTCTGCATCGCGTGCGTGGACGAACAGCAGATCGCTGAGGGATGTCGCCGGTTGGGGAGCGCCATCCGGTAGATGAAGGATTTCTGCCCCTCACCACAAGGGGAAGTGTCAGATCGCGGACCCAGGCGCCGGGATGCCCCCGACCATCGCAGCCATCGCGTCGACGGAGAAGTGCGCATGTACCTATGCATCCTCGCGGCCATCTCCCTCCCGGGAATCGCACTCGCAGAGAATCCCGCAGAGAATCCGGCTGAGGAGGCCCTCGAGGACTTCCGCGCACCGAAGCGCCCAAAAAAGGCCGTCGAGAATCGGTTCTTCCTGAAGCAGGAGAGATTCGAGATCGCACCAACCATCGGGTACGTGCCAAACAACCCCTTCGCGGCGCGATATGTCGGTGGCACATTCCTCGGCTACCACTTCAACGAGGTGCTGTCCGCCCAGGCGCAGATCTCCTACTCGCCCGACCTCGGGGAAGACGACCTCAAAGACCTGACGTCGACGCTGGTGCAGCAAGCGTACTTTGCGAGCGAGATTGCGTTTCAGCAGCCCCTCGACAAGATCGGTCTCTCGGCAGCGTTTGGAGTGGGCTGGGCTCCGATCTACGGAAAGATCAACCTCGTCGGAGAGAAGGTCCTCAACTTCGACCTGTACGGCTTCCTGGGCGTGGCCATGCTCGCAAAGAAGAACTTCGTGGCCACCTACGACCCAGATGGCGCCGCCCTCGACCCGCCAGATGTGGTCAACCTCAGCGACGCCTCTCAGGCGAACGAGGTCCTGGTCGCCCCCGTCATCGGCATCGGTCAAAACTACTTCCTGAACCAGATGATGGCCGTCAAGCTCGACGCACGCACGTCCTTCTATGTCGACCAAAAACCCCAGTACAACCCCGAGATTCCGGTCACCGAGAGGCGTCTGTACAACACCCTCACCCTCTCAGTGGGCCTGGCTGTCTTCGTGCCGAAGATGAAGCCGAGGCTCTACAACTTCTAGCCGTAACAATCTGAGGCGAGCCCGAGTCGACGAGCCCAACCGTCGCAGGCTCCAGTTGTGCCTGTCAAAACTACACGTTAACGCCCGGAGGTCCTAGGAGACGGACATGATCTGGATGTGGGTGAGTGCGGCGTTGGCTGGGAATGTGTGCGGTGCTGACGACCTGAAAAAGGGCGTCGAGGCCCTCTCCGACATCGAGCCCGACCATCAGGTGATGCTGGCCACTGCCGCACTGGCGATCGCCTGCAAGTTCCCGGCGCCCGTGAAAGACGTCGTGAGCCAGTTTCAGTCGGTGCCGCCCGAATACCTACCGATGATGGACGCCAAGCTCGCGACAGTGGCCATCGGCGATTGGATGGCCGCGTGTCCGGGAGGGTCCGAGAAGGAGTGGGTCGCGAGCTCCGGTCTCACCGTGGCGCCGATCCTGCTCGGAGAGTGGCTCACTGCGAATGGGGGCGCCGACAAAACCTCAGCCAAGGTCTATGCAAGAGCTCTGGCCGGGATCTCGGATCGCGCGCAAGACAACCCAGTGAAGGAGTTCAAACCTCTCATTCCGAAGTAACTGGTTACACTGAGCCATGGCGAATCGATACGGGTTCCTAGCTGCAGCGATGGCGGTGGTTCTCGCCGGCGCTCCTTCCCGACGGAGGACTCATTGTCACCCGTGGGCGTTTCGGCGAGGCCGACGTTGCCGACTGGAGCCCCGACGTCCTCACATCGCTGCCCTCCGAGATTGAAGACGAGGGACGCGCGGACGCCGATCTCGCTGGCGAGCGCGTCGCCTATCAACGATCCGGAATGGGAATCGTTGTTGTCGACCTCGCCGACCACTTTCAAGTCGATCGGATCCCCGGACCGAGGATCTATCCGGTACTCCTTGGCGATTGGGTGCTGCACTTCCGTGGCGAAGTCCGCTCCTTTGACCTGGTGAATACCCACATCGAGACGGGGGAAGAGCTCGTCCTGGCGGCGTCCATCCGCCTGCCGGCCCACCATCTTAGAACCGCGCTCACGCCCGATCGAACCCGGGTTGCGGTTGCCCACATCGGTGAGCAAGCGGACTACATCGATGTCCTGGCTGTCGACGGGTCATCGTCGGTGAGAATAAAGCCAGGAACGCCAGATATTACAGAGCCAGCCCTCGGAGTACGAGATGGCCGGACCCTACTGGCCTGGGTCGCGACTGTCGGCGATGTGGGGCACCTTCACGTAGCGGACATCACCTCCTTCCTACCGTAGGGGTTGCCAGCGCTTGCAGGGCGGCCTACCTTTGTGCCGCAATCTTATGTCCGGGAGTTCGGAATGAAGTGGATGAGTCTGGTGGTGGTCCTCGCGCTTGGGGGTTGTGTTCAGGACGGTGCCCAGCTTGCAGAGAACGCGGCGTCGCTCGAGCGAAAGGCCCCCAAGATCACGATCTGCCACTACCCGCCTGGAAACCCGGCGAATGTCCAGACCATCACCATCTCCGAGAACGCGTGGCCGTTCCCCCACCAGGTGTTGCACAACGACACGCTGGGACCCTGCGAGGAGCCCCCGCCCGAGACCGGCGACACCGGCGAGCCAGAGCCCCCGGGCGATACCGGCGAGCCAGACCCCCCAGGTGACACGGGCGAGCCGGATCCTCCCGGTGATTCCGGTGAGCCGCTGCCTCCCGGCCTCTAGAGCGCCGACAACATGCTCTTCCTCCTCCTGAACCTCGCGTGGGCAGCCGAGCCCACCGTCGAGATCGGCGAGGATGGGTTGGTGCGCGGCCAGGTCGTCGTCTCCGCAAGCACGGAGGCGGTGCTGGCGCTGCTCGGTGATCCCGAGCGCATCAACGCCGTGAACGGCGGACAGGGAAAGGTCACCGCGAAGCCGGATGGTGACTGCATTCGGAGCGAAGAGGTCCACCCGCACCCCATCGCTACGGTGGCGTACACCGTGCGGATCTGCCCGACCAAAGACGGCTTCTCCGAAACACTCGTGGAACCCGGGGACATGAAGCGGTACGTCAGCCAGTGGCACGTCACGACCACTCCAGCGGGCACAAAGATCGCCTACGAACTCGATATACAGCCAGACATCCCCGTGCCGGCGTGGATAGTGCGCAAGAGCACGAAGCGGTCGGTCCAGCACCTGCTGACTCGCATCGCCGCTCACCTCGAGCAGGAGTAGCGGCCCGCGCGGAGGCTGCGCGCTCAATTGCGCGCGCACTCACTGATAGTTGAAAACCTAGGTTCGCCCAAGCCACCACTGCCGGATCCGACGGCACGCCTCTTGCTTCTTGTCCCTGCACGGAGGTGCATGTGGGCGTGTCTCAACAGACGAAGGTGGCGAGACGTTTCGAGGGTGCCGAAAGCGAGCAAGGCCGACAGTCCGCGTCCCCAGCGATGCGAGACACCCTGGGCGCGGGGCTCATCAGCGCGTCCCTCCAGAGCCCCTCTCCCCGGGGAGTCGGTGCGGTGGTCTCGGCGAAGCTGATGTTGAAGGCCGCCGGAATCGAGGCGCCGATGGACTCCAACCAGGCGATGCTGCGGGCCATGCGCCGGGAGCAGGAGCGGGAGTCCGACAAGGAGGAGCGGTCGCCAACCGAGATCGTCGAGTCGGTGTGCTCGGACCCCGGAATGCCACTTCCGGATCCGGTTCGGGAGAAGATGGAGAGGGCGTTCGGCAAGGACTTTTCCCACGTGCGCGTGCATACGGACGGGGCTGCAGGCAACGCAGCGGCGGGTCTGCAAGCCCAGGCCTTTGCGCTCGGCTCCCACATCTATTTCGGCCATGGAGCCTGGTCCCCAGGGGACTCCTCGGGCGACAAGCTCTTGGCCCACGAGCTCACTCACGTGGTCCAGAGCGACGAAGGACGTCTGCCAGCGGCCTCTGGAGGCGAGGCGCGGGTCTCCTCTCCCGACGAGCCGGCGGAGCTGGAGGCGGTCCAGAACGAGACGGCGATCCTCGCCAACATCGGCGAGCAGGCGACGG
>PJEL010000738.1_pt1 | contig 36934 bp, 24 predicted proteins | sample 1853271 | NCBI WGS metagenome assembly PJEL01 (sample SAMN08108733, study PRJNA415343) | Invertebrate metagenome, whole genome shotgun sequencing project. | host: Globobulimina | place: Sweden: Gullmar Fjord | collected 2015-08
CGGGCGGCTGATATTTTAGATAACAGTATGCCGCTTGATATACGCTTAACCACCCATAAAGCAGAACACCTTTTACAAATGAGCCTCCCCGGCCTGGATGATGTCTTAGCTCAAGCCACCCCCGCCATAGGCGGCTCCTGTTTTAGCATAAAACAAGAATAGTAGTAAAGTTTGCAAGGATATTCAGCCAAATGTACAATGGGTCGATAAGTTTTGAATGTAAACATTCGACAATATTTGAGGAGGAATAGCAACCATGACCGAAGAGTTAGAAGAAGCTGAAGAGTTGGACCTAACCGAGTTATCCTTGGAAGAACTTTATGAACAGATGGGTGATGATCTATATGATGGTTATAAAGAAGAAGTGCTTGAGGCTGTTGAAGAAGCCTTAAGTCGAGGGGTTACCCCCTACGATGTCCTAACTGATGGTTTGGTAGCCGGGATGGAAATTGTCGGGGCCGATTTCCGGGATGGTATTTTGTTTGTGCCAGAAGTATTGATGGCAGCCAACGCCATGAAAGCTGGCATGGTTATTTTGCGTCCCTTATTAGCCGAAACCGGGGCACCTTCGGTTGGCACAATGGTGATTGGGACGGTTAAGGGCGATATCCATGATATTGGCAAAAACTTAGTAGCGATGATGATGGAAGGGGCTGGTTTTGAAGTCATCAACTTGGGTATTAATAATGATGCCGATTCTTATATTGAGGCTATCAAAGAGCATAAGCCTAACCTATTAGGCATGTCAGCCCTGTTAACCACTACTATGCCCTATATGAAGGTGGTCATTGACCGTTTAAAAGAAGAAGGCATTCGCCAAGATATAATTGTGTTAGTCGGTGGCGCACCTTTAAATGAAGCCTTTGCCGAAGCCATTGAAGCCGATGCGTACTGTCGTGATGCAGCAGTAGCCGTAGAAACAGCCAAAAAACTTATAGCTATCAAACGGGGTCAAGCCTAAGTAATTGTCCGCCAAAGGAACGTTGACAATTATCACCTCAACATCCTCTAATTTGTGGCTGACGGACTCAGTAGATCCAATTTTCGAGCAGCCAGCATCCTCAGATGCGGTGACGTTCAGCATCTGAGGATGTCTCACGCCTCAAATTTGGATTTACTGAGACTCGCTAAGTACCCGCTTCAACTAAGGCTGTTACCAATTCTCCCGCCGTAGAGTAACGTTCAGCCGGGTCTTTGGCTAAGGCTTGCAAGATGGCTTGAGCGGCCCCCGTGGGCAAATCAGGGAGAAGCACACGGGGGTCGGGGGCCGGTTGTTGCAGATGGCCTATCACCACTGCTCCGATGTGGTTGTTGGCAAAGGGCAATTGTCCGCTAAGCATCTGGTAGATCATCACCCCCAGGGCGTACACATCGGCGCGATGGTCTATATCGCTGCAGACATTGATTTGCTCGGGGGCCATGTAATCCAGCGTACCAATCATCGCCGATTGGGGCATCTCGGTGGCGCTACCCAAAAGCCGAACGATGCCAAAATCGGTCAGTATGGCTTTATAGGGCAAGGTGTCAGCTTGCTCTACGGGTTCTAGCAGCACATTTGAGGGTTTTACATCTCGATGGACCAACCCTTGGGCGTGGGCGTAATCCAATGCACCGGCCACATCACGCAGTAGGGGCAAAATCTGGGCCAGCGGCAGTGGCCCAGTCTGACACATCAAATGGGCCAAATCTTGCCCCCCGATGTACTCCATAACCATATAATACAGTCCGTTCGTATCGCCAAAATCAAATACCTGGACGATATGAGGATGCTTGAGCGCAGCTACAGCGCGAGCTTCACGTTCAAAGCGTTGGCGAAAAGCGGCTTCGGTAGCCATCGTGGCCGGTAAAATTTTGATAGCCACAGTGCGGTCAAGGCGAGGATGATAACCCTTGTACACCTCCGCCATGCCGCCCCTACCCAACGGCTCCAGCACCTTGTAAACGCCAAGCTGAGTGCCGCTTAAAGTATTGCCATCGGAGCGAACACTTGCCTCGCTCGGTGTTTGTTGGGCCGCCACAAAATCGGCCCAAGCCTGTGACGGATAGCGATATTGTCCCCCACCTCCCACCAACAAACATTTCTGTTTTAAATCTCGTACAACCCGACGTAAGGTTGTGTCACTTTGCTCGCGCAGCGCAATTCCGGAAATTTGGCTGAGAGTTTTTTGCTCATCTTGACTCAGGTTGTGCCAATAATATTGAAAGTGGGCTTGAAGTTCCTGGATCGTTCCTTGTTCGATGGCCGTGGTGTCGTTGGGCGTACCGGAACTGTTCCCATTAAAAGCATGAAAGCATGCTACTTGTAGGGCCAGGGGATGGCCCCCTACCAACGTATAGATAAAATCTTCGGTGGTCGGGGCAAAGGTTACATCTTCGGCAGATGAGGGTACACAAATCAATTGGCGAGCGTCAGCTTCTTCCAGCGGTCCCAGAAATTGAGGGGCAAAGATGTTAAAAAAAGGACTGGAGAGGATTTCTTGCGAGCGGCCTGAATAGGTTAGTTCGATAAGCGGGCTGGCCGAGGCCGTCAGAAAAACCAGTTGATATCGTCCGGCAGCAGAACGTAGTGCGTTGAAGAAATTCACCTTAAGCTGGCTATTGGTACTCAGACGCTCAAATTCATCCAAAATCAATGCCACTCGCAGCCCGCGTCGGTTGAGCTTTCGTATCGCGCCTTCAAAAGAGAGGCGCGAGGGATTGGTCATCACTCGCTCAAGGGCCGCTTCCGGGGGCAGGTTTCGTTCATCAAGTTCTGCCGACATCTCGCCCGCTAACTGCCCAAAGATAATTTCGTGCCCTCCCTCGCCCAACACTTCGCAATCAATATAAACGAATAAGTTCTGTTCATCCAACCCAAGTCCGGGCCAGGTCTGTGAACGCATCAGGTGAAATAGCAAGGAAGTTTTACCAATTTTGCACGGGCCGACAATGGAGACAGATTGGTTGCCCCGCAAAAAAGCCGCAATTTCATTTAGTTCGTGCATTCGCCCAAAGAACATATCAGGCACACGAACTGGACCACGAGAAATGTAAGGATTGCTCATCTTTATATCCTATAAAAAGTTATGTTTATACGAGAAACCTGCAAGTTTGCCCCCTTACTCACTTGCCCCCTTGCCCCCTTACCCACTTGCAAACTTGCCCCCTTGCAAACTTGCAAACTTGCCCACTATCTCACTTCATCTACGACACGGCTTAGGGATTTGTATTTTTCGGCCCACAACCCCAGCAGGCCCAATTGCCAACTATAGGTATCTGCATTGCCCAGGGTCACATCCACCTGCCCCTCAGTGCCGTTTTTGGCGTTAAGCCAAAGGGTGTCTCGTAGAGCCAGGCAATGCAGAGCGTCGCTCACCGTGCGACGGTCAAGGTTAATGCCTCGTTCGGCCAGATAATCGGCCACCTGTACCGGCGTGGCGCGTCCGGTCAAGGGCATCATGCGGCTCAATGCGGTTAAAACCAATCGTTCCTCATGGCTAGACTCGGTCCATATAAAGATAAAATGGGCTTCGCCGGAGGCCAGGATTTCATCCAGAGCTTCGTTTACATCGGCAATAGTCACATAGTTGCGTTGCTTTTTGTTGTGTTGGTTGACCAGACTGTGGCCTAACAACTGCAAAAAGTAGGGATGTCCGGCGGTTACTCGCCACATCTTTTCTAGGGCCAAATCATCGTAGCGCATACCAAAGGCTTCTACCGGCTCTTGAATCAGTCGTAAAGCCTCAGCCTGGCTGAGATAAGCAACATGCCGGTACAGGCTGATGTTGAACAGAACACCCCAGTAATCGGCAGCCAGTTCTTCCATGCGGTGGGTGCCGCAGAAAATTACGCTCAGGTTAGCGGTGTGTTGAATCAGGTGGCGCAAGAAACTGAAGATAGATAAGTCGATGTTGCCGTGCTGGACAGCCAATTCAAGTTCCTCAAACTCATCCAATAACAAAAGCAGGTGCCGGGTACCGATGGTATCACGCACCGTGGTCAGAAATTTCCGTTCAAAGGTTATGGCCGGATTGTCCCTAAAGTCACTCAAATCGGGTGGCTCTGGGAAAAAATCACGGTCTTCCAGAGCAAAGGTGATTTCGGTGGCTAAACTGAAAAAGAAATTGGGCAGGCCAGGGTCAAGGGCCAAACTCTGTCCATCGATGTAGACCGGCAGGTACTGATCGCCCAAACGAGCGAGAAGTTGCTTGAGTAAAGAGGTTTTGCCGGTGCGTCGCTGGCCGATAAGAACCAAGTTATTTTGATGGGCCGCGGCCAGATTGTCTTGAATGAAGGTTATGATGTCTTCACGCCCAAAAAATAGGGACGAGTCGCTTTGCAGCGGGGTACCCACAATGTAGGGATTGGGAATGAATTGAAACTCTCCCTCATCAGCCAGCAAATGGACCACATCGGCAAAGTTCTCGACTTGATCAGGGCCACGTGGGTCGTCGTACAAAATGACAAAACGGGCCCGGAATCGGGAAAAGCCTTGAGCCAGGTGAGGCCGCACCTGCAATTCCACTTGTCGCTCCTCGCCAGCGGATAGGCGTTCGATAATGGGCATTTCATTGAATAAGCTGTATTCCGGGGCCGGCATAAGATTTACTTTAACATTAAGAGCCGGGCCAGGTCCTTCATTGCGTAAACTGAGGGCCAATGAGATAACCTCACCCGTCCAGGTATGGCGGGTGAGCAGACGGCAGACAATCCGGGCCTGGGTTTGCAACTCGCTCATTGTGCCGGTGACCACAGCTCGCCAGGTTTCAACAATACGTTGAATGATGGGCCGGTCGGCACTTCCCAATTCGGCCCGGTTCAGCCGGTCCACATGGCCGAGGCGTTCGACAGCACTGACTAGATAGGCCAGTTTGTCTTGTGGTGTATCCACCCGCTCATAAGCATAGAGGGCTTCGGTGGTGGGGATGAGTTCGGTCAGTACGCGGGAGAGGTCTAGCAGGGGAGAGTCGTCCCCTTGTTGTTTTGCTGTCTTGTTGTTTTGCTGCTGTAGTGCAGGCAACAACTCTATAATTTGGGGGATAGAATTGGCCTCCAGTGCTTGTTGACACAATTGGTACAGGCCTAAAGCGGCAGAGGCATCGGGCATGGCTTTGGCAGCCAGGGAAGCCAGTTGGGTGGTTAGTTCTCGTAGGCCAACATGCAATAACTCTGGTGTAGTTTGACTGGCGAAAATATAGCGGTAGCCATCAGCTATCCCGGCCAGAAGGGGCAATTCAACGCTGGTAAGTGCGCCTGACAAGGGCTCCAGTAAGACCGCCGCCTGGGGGTCACTCCCGGCTTGTTGGGTCAAGCTGTGGAGTTCAAACAAGGTCGTTGTTGCTTGGGCTGCCAATGTTTGGGCCATGGCTTCGGCTCGCCCAGCTGGAGAGTTGTGGTAGGCTTGAAGCTGGTGTTCTGTTTCTTCGCGCCGGGTGGCTTCGGCCTGTTTTTCTTCAATCAATTGAGCCACATAAATGGCTGTGCCAGCCTGATCGGCCAGCCCCCCAATCAGGGTTTGGTCTTCGCGGGAGTAATGCTGGTCAGAGAGGCGGGGGCCGAGGGCCAGAATGCCAATTAGAACTTCAGATTTCGGCTTTCGGCTTTCGGATTGGCCGGTTACGGGGGCAATTAAAGGGACAAGCAGGGGAAAGGTTTTGTCATTGGGTTGGGAAACGGGATGGCCTTTTTGCAGGTGGTCGAGCGTCTCTTCATCTATGGTCAGGATATCGACACCTGGCGGCAGGTTGCGTGATTCGGCTAATTGAAATGTGTTATCTTCATGCTTCAGGAAGACCGCACCGTGAGCGATGTGCAACAAATCGGTGGCCCGGGTGACCAGAACGCGCAGAAGCTCTGACAGGTCGATGATGGTGCGCACCTCACGGGCAAAGATGAGAGCCGCGCTGCCAAAGTAGGCCAGGGCCTTTCCACTCATTAATCCGCCGTAGATGAGGGTGCGGCGAATGATGATGTCAATATCAAACAGGCGATAACGAAAAATGGCGATAGCCAATGTAACCGGAAAGGCCAGCACAAACAGGGTTGTAATCACCGTTAGCAGCATGTTTCTCGCAATAATACTCCATTCCGGCAAAGTGAAGAGTATGTTATTGCCAATGACCCAACCTAACATGAAACCTGTTAACAGCAAACGGGCTTGGGCACGTACAACCAGCTTAGAGATGGTACGTATTGTATGAGCCAGACTGACAATGGGTATTAAAAGATTGAGCGGTGTAAGAATGGGGAATCCCACCTGCCGTACAACAAACCAGAATTGAAGCGGCTGGTCGGGAAGTTTGCTCAACATAGCCGGGGCCAATAGTAAAATCGGAAGTCCGTAAATTGCGACCAGCGTTAATTTTGGCTGGCGTTGCAACAGGGATTTGACAACTGGGAAAAATAAAAAGAGGTGACTTAGCATTGGCCCAATGCCGAACGGATAGATTAAAAAATTAAAAATATAGGCCGGCCAATAAGCTCCCACATAAAACATTTCTGTCGGATTGCCGTTTTGGCCGCTCACCGGCATACTGAGTATATTAGCCAAAATGATGATGCTCCAAACTAGAAAAAATTGTGTGGCTCGACTGCCGGGACGCATAGCAAAGATAAATAGACCAATAATAACCGTTAACAACATGCCGGGCGACCAGGTGCTACCGGCCTGTATTCCGGTTAGGTAAGCCCACAACGAGCGAGACTGTAACTGTACCTCTAAAGCCAATTCCTGACCATCTCGCAAAACGGTGTATTGGACAATTTGCCCGGCTTGCCAGTTGGCCGGGCGTTGCGGGGTCAGTTTGATGGCATTTTCTACCAACTCCGCCACCGGCTGGCCTGCTATTGAAACCAGGATGTCACCCGCTTGAAAGGGTGTAGGTTGCTTTTCAAAGGATTGGCTAAAAACGTAGCGTTGTTCGCCCTTGCTAAACTCAAAAGGAAATATCCAGCCCCCGGATGGCAAGGATATACGGTAGCCAATTTGCAGCAGGCATAGGAGCAGAATTGTGGTACTAATCCCAATGGCCCACCAACTACCGCGATTGAATTTTGTTTCATTTTGGATTTCGTTCATCTTTATTCCATTTTATACAATATTTGTCAGGTAAATTAAGTATAAAGTAAAATAGGGCCACTATAAAGAACAAAAGTGGGTCGATTATGGTCCGGTTGGGGGGGAATATTGGGTTTAAGGAAATTAGGAGATTTTAATGCTCCAATAACCAGCCCTGTCCGCGCCGATTGACAATGGCCTTGTTGGCCGGACCAAGTGCAGCCCGGAGTTTTTTGACCACCCCGCGAGCACGTTCCGGGTCGGGCGCAATTTCGTCAGGCCAGAGCGCGGATTCAATCGCTTCAGGGGTGATAACCTGCCCCGAATTTTCCAGAAACAGTTTAAGGGTGGCAAACTCGGTGGGGGTCAGGTGGACGGGTTGATTATAGGCAGCGGCCAACCCCTGACGCGTGTCCAAAAGGAATGAGCCGTTTTGGTGTAACCCTGCCACCGTTTGTTGGCGCACAAAGGTTTCCACTGCTTCACCCAAGTAATGACCCTGATCAAGCAATCCGGCGGTTTGGAGGCGTTCAAGGGCGGGGAGGGGGGCATTGAGTGGAAAAAGAGGTAAAGCGGCCAGAGTGTATTGGGTTTTGGGGTCGAGGCTGTGCCAATAGTAGAGCAGATGCTGTTCCAGATCGGATAGCACTTGAGCGCGAATTGTGGTCTGAGCCTGGGGGGACAAGATTTTATCTTGTCCTACGGCTGCAAAGGCACGATAACCTGCTACTTGCAAAAAGAGGGGATGCGGTCCAGCCAATTCAAGCAGGGCGGTCACCGTTTCCGGGGCAAATGGTCGTCCGTACTGCGTTGCTAGGGTTGTCAGCAAGTCAATGGCTTCGGCCTGGGAAAACAGAGCCAAATGGATAGGGGCAAAAATGTTAAAGAAGGGGGAACTGAGTGTCTCCTGATGAGCGAAGGTCAGTTGTCCTAACAAGTCGCGGGAAATGGTAACAAATTGCAAAGGGAATTGGGCGGCCAGTCCGCGCAGATGATTAAACAGCGTTGGTCCAAAGTGGGTATTGGCCGCAATGAGTTCAAATTCATCCAGAACCAGAATGAGGCGTAGATTTTGGTCAGTTAGTGCCCGCACATTGTCTACAAAGCGGGCGTAGGGCACAGCGTCGACCTCACCCCCCAAGGCCCGATCTACGGCTCCATAAAACCATTCTACATCCAATCCATCGAACATACCCCCATCAATGTAAACCCAGCGCGTCGAATCGGAACCAAGATTATGGGTGATGGCTATATCGGGATGACTGAGGTGAAAAAGAAATGAAGTTTTGCCAAACCGACGTGGTCCACTCAAAGATACACTTTGGCCGGCGCGTAAAAGCTCGGCGGTGAAACGGGTTTCATCAACACGCCCAAAAAAGTAGGTCGGGTCACGCACCGGGCCACGATGAAAAAAGGGATTAATCTCAGACATGTCAAAATTATAACATTGGTGTTGGGTAAAAACAAGGAGTAGATTCAAGCATTCAAATCACCGCCTGAATAATCCCCCGCTTACCATTGACCCGCCATTCGGCGTCGACCTTGTCCAACGTCTCTGCCAAACCTGGTTTCAAGCCAACAATCGGGTCGGACTTCAGAGTGCGTAGGGCCACAAATGGGGCTGGGAAATAGGGGATGGAATCCTGGGTCGGCACGGTGGTCGGCCAGCGACTGTCACCCAGCAAGCGACGGTAGTTGGCATCCCCTTTAATAATCACCAGCTGGGCTTCGGCCAACTGCTCGCGCAACGGTCCCGGCATCTCCCAGAAAAATTGACTACTGTTCCAAAAGAGATTGGCCTCAATGTAAAGGCGGCCCTGATTGATGTAACTGGTCAACCGTTCGGCCAGAGCGGCTAAGGCGTTGCTGGTTTCTGCCTCACGGTCAACCATATAATCGGCCCGGCTACGGATGGCCTTGATGGCGGTGTCAATGTCTCTAGGCACGGCATCGGAGACGAAGGTGGGGTAGGCCTTGACATGCAAGGCGATCTGTTGAGTCCAGTCGAAGCGTAGCAGAAAGTCGGTTAGGGTCAGATCCATCAATAGCTCGGTGCCAGTGTTGTCGCAGATAAATTCGAGGCATTTGTGCAAGGGGGTGGAGGAGATAGGAGGCAGAGGAGATAAGATTTTGATCCCTTGCCCTTCTGTTTTTGTAAGCAAAGCGACACTTCTGTGCTTGAGATGATTAAGCACAGTTTCCGTATCATCAACTAAAAGGTTGGTCCGCTCACTATCAATGCTGATCTGCCGGCCGGTTGACTCAGCAACCTGGGTGTAGCTAAGATCGATACGATTACCCCAGACGCAATGATGAAGCAGGGCGCAGAGGTTGTCATCGTTATTGGCGGTAGCGTGTTGCAAGGCTACGGTTAGCACTTGCCAGGGGGTGTGGTTTTGCAGTTCAGCCAATTTACGGGGCAGAAAGGGATCGTTGCCCTCCCAATAATCGCCATAGCCACCAAAGTAGCCACTCGCCTCAAGTAAACGACGATAAAAGAAGGCTTCGGTCAAGTACCAAGGTGCATTGTGCCAGCTTTTACCTTCATGGGGTTGGTATGCTTCGGCCCAACTGGGACCATCAGCAACATCTGTTTCCAGAGGACGCATCGGCTGGCCTGTTATTATTTCGTCGTGTATACTTTGCAGGGCATGTTTGATGGTGTCAGGGTATTTGTCCGCGTGATCGGCCAGCACTTGCTGCACAATGGCCGGAATACGCGTTGTCATGGTGCGTTGGGCAAATGAGCCAGGTTCGCTGGTCATTAACGGGGGCGGTGGGTTATTGGGATCGAATTTTGTGTAGGACATTCATCACCATTCTTCAACTCGTTCAATAGCTCTGGTAAGATTTTGCCAGCAGGACCCCGTAACGCATAGGTAACATGGTGGCTGAGTGGGGTCTCATCTGGATTGATCTCGACCACCGGCACACCACGCCCCAGAGCTTCATACGCCAGCGATGCAGCAGGTTGTACGACACTAGAAGTGCCAATGGAGAAGAATAGATCACACTGTTGAGCAGACTCAAAGGCACTGCTCAGAGCCTGCGACGGGAGCGTTTCGCCAAACCAGACGACATCAGGACGAAGATAGCTACTACAATGAGGACAGCGAGGCGGCAGTTCAGTTGTTGGTGCCCAGGAGTCGATAATGTCTCCTTCATCAAAACATTTGATGCGGTTGATGTTGCCGTGCAACTCTATGACGTTGCGACTACCAGCCCGCTGGTGTAAGCCATCCACATTTTGGGTGATCAGCGTAAACTTTGGCATATCCTGTTCGAGTTCAGCTAGAGCCAGGTGACCAGGATTCGGATTTGCCTGAGCGACCAATTCCCGCCGCCAGGCGTACCACTCCCAAACCAGCTTAGGATTGCGCTGGAAGGCTTGAGGTGTAGCGAGTTCCTCTGGGCTGTATTTGGCCCACAACCCTGTCTGAACATCACGAAATGTAGGAACATGACTCTCCGCAGAAACCCCCGATCCCGTTAAAATGACCACATATTGAGCTAAACGAAGAGTCTCTATTAACTTCGGGAAAATGGAGAGCGAAGGAGATTTTTGGCTCATAGAACCTACTCTGTCCAATACCTCTGCTGACTAAGCTATTTTTGTCAGGTTATATGCAAAACTTCAATCCAGTGGTAATATAGTCTACCACTATCCATATCAGGACGCAATTTGTACAATTTTATCTTTTGGTACACAAAGAACAAGCTCGTGTTATGATAGCCGATATATGGCTGTTGAAATCCAAAGAACCGCACCTCTCTCACCAGAACCAGAAATTAAACGGTTCATCCCGCAGCCAGAAGATATTTTTACCCCCCAAGAAGCCGAAATCCTCCATCGGCCGAGCGCAAAGAATTTCTCTGCCTCCATTGTGGAGCACCACTGGCAGCAGCCAAGTTGGTGGTTAATGAAGAAACACCACTAGCAGCCCGACCAGACTATCTTTATTTCCAGCCTAAACGGTTAGGCCATAGCCAGAGAAGGTATCTGCGGTGGCGGGGTGCCAGAGGAAATACAACTCTCCTGGTTTGATAACCTCTTTTTGTGGCTCTTTTTCTGGCATAAAACGATTATATCATTTATACTCTGGCAAGATTTTACTCCTGTTTACTAACTAAGATTCCACAAACCTTGATATTTTTGATATACTAAGGAATACATCTTCTTTTTGCCATAGTATAGGAATTTTTCCTTTTGTTTCTTTCAATAGAGGTTAATGTTGACCAATCTTCAAGAGTACACGGATAAGCTGAAACCCAATATCACCGTTCGTGGACCGCTGTTTCCAGAGCCGGTACAAGTGATTACCACCGTGCCGCTGGGTGACTCTCTCAAGCTGATTGGTTCTGGTACTCAAACAAATCAGACTTACCAACCAATCCTGTCCTTAGAACAGCTTGCCACCCTGGAATTTTCCCCGGAAACTGAACCCTTTGATGGCGATGCCAACAAGTTCCGTTTGGGTGTTGAAGCCATGCGTTTGGCCCTGGCTTATGAGTATGATCCCTATTTTAGCCTTTCTATTGCTCGGATTGACCCTCTCCCCCACCAGTTAGAAGCCGTCTACGACTATTTTATGAAGCTGCCTCGCATTCGTTTTTTGCTGGCTGATGACCCCGGCGCAGGCAAAACGATTATGGCCGGTTTGCTGCTGAAAGAACTGAAAGTACGCGGATTGGTTAAACGTATTCTCATCGTGACCCCGGCCAATCTAACCTTTCAGTGGCAGCGGGAGATGAAGGACAAGTTCCGTGAGAACTTTGAAATTGTTCGGGGCGATGTGTTACGAGCCAATTATGGCAGTAACCCCTGGCAGGAGAAAAATCAGGTCATCACTTCGATGTCTTGGGTGGCCCGGATTGAGGATGCCAAAGAGAGTTTATTGCGTAGCCGTTGGGATATTATTTTTGTGGATGAGGCCCATAAAATGAGTGCCTACAGCGCTGATAAAAAGACTCTAACCTATAAGCTGGGCGAAGAATTGTCGGAGATGACCGACCATTATGTATTAGCCACAGCCACGCCCCACAAAGGCGACCCCAAAAACTTCAGCCTGTTTCTGTCGCTGCTGGATAAAGATGCCTATGCCGATGTGCAGAGCTTGGAAGAGGCGATGAAACGGCGAGAAGCTCCCTTTTACCTGCGCCGGGTGAAAGAAGCCCTGGTTACTTTTCCTGACCCGGAGACGGGTGAGGTAAAAACCCTGTTTACCAAACGTCAGGTCAACACCATAAGTTTTCACCTGAACCCACATGAGCATGATTTTTATTTTGCCCTAACTGATTATGTAGATGAGCAGTCCGTTAAAGCTTCTCTGGATGACTCGGCCCGAGGTCGGGCTTTGGGTTTTACGATGGCTATGTTGCAACGCCGCTTTGCATCCAGCATCTATGCTGTCCGGCGTAGTTTGGAACGGATGAAAGAAAAGCGAGAGAAAATTCTAGAAGACCCGGAAGGCTACCGTCAGCAGCAGATTCTGCGGCGTGTGCCGGAAGATTTTGATGATTTGACCGAAGCGGAACAAGACCAGATTCTGGATGACCTGGAAGACGTGGTTGCCTCGGTTGACCCAGCAGCTTTGCGAGACGAAATCATCAAGCTGGGTAAGCTGATTGACCAGGCCCAAGAATTAGAGGCCAGAGAGGTTGAGTCCAAACTGGTCAAGCTGAAAGAAGTGATTACCGAGCAGGGCCTTTTTGAAGATAAAAAGATGAAGCTCCTGATTTTTACGGAGCATAAGGATACTCTTTATTATCTGGCTGGCGACGGCAAGAGTGGTCGCCCGTTGGGCAAATTAAGGGAATGGGGTTTGGATGTCACCCAAATCCACGGCGGGATGAAAATTGGTGGCCGTGACATGCCGGGCAGCCGTATTTATGCCGAACGGGAGTTCCGGGAAGATTGTCAGGTGATGGTCGCCACCGAAGCTGCCGGGGAAGGTATCAATCTGCAATTTTGCTGGCTGATGATTAACTATGACATCCCCTGGAATCCGGTGCGGCTGGAACAGCGCATGGGCCGTATTCATCGCTACGGCCAAGAAAAGGATTGTCTCATCTTTAACTTTGTCTCATCCAACACCCGCGAAGGCCGGGTAATGCAGAAATTATTTGAACGCATTGCCCAAATTGAAAAAGACCTTGACCCCAAACAAACCGGCAAAGTGTTCAACGTGTTGGGCGATGTTTTTCCGGCCAACCAACTGGAAAAGATGGTGCGCGAGATGTACGCCCGCAATCTGACCGAAACGGTCATAAAAGACCGTATTGTGGAGCAGGTGGATACGGAACAATTCCGCCGAATCACCCACTCGGCTTTGGAAGGGCTGGCCAAACGGGAACTTAACTTGGCGGCCATTGTAGGGAAATCTGCGGAGGCCAAAGAGCGACGCTTGGTGCCAGATGTCATTGAGGATTTCTTTGTGCAGGCCGGGCCACTGGCCGGGGTCCAACCCAAAGAAACGCGCAAGGATGAACATATTTACCGCGTTGGCCGCGTACCCCGTTCGTTGTGGCCTATTGGAGAGCGGTTAGAGCCGCACTTTGGTCGCTTAGGCCGCGAGTACAAACAGATTGTTTTTGACAAGCAACTACTTACCGATGACCCGACGTTGGAGTGGGTTACACCGGGACACCCTTTGTTTGAGACCATCCGGGAAGCCGTACAGGAGCAGACCCAGGATGATTTACAGCGAGGGGCGATTTTTTATGACCTGCATCGAGATGAACCTGCCTCGTTGACCATATTCTCGGCAACCATTAAGGATGGTCGGGGCCGAACTCTGGAAAAGCGTCTCTTTGTGGTAGAAGTGGAACCAGCCGGGGCAATGACTGTCCGCCAGCCAACCCTCTTTCTTGATTTGATTCCGGCTCCGGCTCAAGTTTCGCCACCAGATGAGAACGTACCAGACCCAAGCCGAGACCAACTTGAACAGTTTTTGATTAAAGAGGCATTGCAAGCACTGCTGCAAGAGATGAAACAGCAACGGGCCAAGGAAACCGATACCGTCTCCCACCACGTTGAGATTAGTCTAAATGCCTTGATTGACCGGGTGCAGGTTCAATTTGCCAAATTGCTTAACCAGAAGGTGTCCGGCTCCACCGAGACCGGCCTGGAGGGTCGCTTGAAGCAGACCGAAGACCGGCTGGAAGAGTTGAATGAACGCTTGGAACGCCGTCGCCGGGAGCTACAGCAAGAGCGACAGTGTGCAGTAGCCGATATTCACCTTCACGGGCGGGCCTGGGTTTTGCCCCATCCTGAGCGCGACACGCCCGGCCTGGCCCCTATGGTGCGAGACGACGAGATTGAACGGATTGCGGTTGAGGCCGTTTTTGCTTATGAACAGGCGCGGGGTTGGCAGGTTGAAAGTGTAGAACAGGAAAACAAGGGCTTCGACCTTATCTCCCGTCGTTTCCATCCGGAAGACCAGCAAACCGCCATTGGGATACGTTTTATTGAAGTGAAGGGTCGCGCTGGGGTTGGTGAGGTGGCCTTGTCCAATAACGAGTATAAAACCGCGCTGCGTTTGAAAGAGGAATATTGGCTGTATGTGGTCTACAACTGTGCTACGGAACCGGAAGTATTAGCCATAAAATACGCGGCCCGGTTGGGTTGGGAACCGATGGGGCAGGTGGCCCATTACCGCATTGGCCCCCAGGCCATTAGAGCCGAGGCCGAACGACAGCGTCAGACCCAATCTAGCTTGGTTAAACAAGCCTTCCGCGAAATTTGGGAGACGAAACTGGATGATTGGGGAGAATTCAACATTCTGGTTGAAGGTTTAAGCGACAAGGTGTATCTGGAGTTGACCGCCCAGCAATACCAGAAAGTCGAGGGGATTGATTTGCTAGAGGGCGGCAAAATAAAGATTGTCGCCGGACGCGGCACCAAACGCCATGCCCCTTACTTTGGCATGTTGCAATCACTGGAAAGTCAGGGCATTAAGTTTGTGGTGATGCTGGATGGTGATGAACCGGGCCAGATGGCGGCTGAAGCGATGCGCAAGTTCAATGCCCAGAAGAACCGTCACTTTTTCCATTTGGAGCGCAAAGATTATAAGGACAAGGCGGGCAAAAGCTGGGACGTAGAAATTGAGGATATGATTGCTTATCCGGTGCTTGAAAGCTTTATTAGCCAACATCCTGAATCTGTCGAAGAACGCTTCCAGCGCGGAACGGTGCATAAGGTGGTCATCCAGGGTAAGCCCGTTGAGCGAGACGGGCAGACTTTTGATTACAAGATGATGTTGACTGACCATGTTCGGCAGCAAGCTACAGTAGATGATTTGGCAATGTTGGTCGATTTATTGAAAAAGGCCCGGAAGTGTATGGGGTTAAAGGAGGCTTAAGGTGTATATTGATTACTTACGCTTAGAAAATGTTAAATGTTTTGAGGATATAGAACTCAAATTTCAAACGGCCCAAGGTACTGACGATTTACAATCTAATTGGAATGTAATTTTAGGAAACAATGGCGACGGTAAAACAACCCTGTTACAAGCCATTGCGGCTTGTCTGATGGATACCACCACCGCAGAACGGTTATTAAAACCCGACAATTGGGTTCGTAATAATAACAGTTTTGCCCGTTTTACAGCCTATATTTTCCAAGAAAGCATTGATAAACAAGATGGACGCCCTCCAGAAAAGGCTTACGTTGACCGAAGAACGGCTCAACATCTTATTGTAGCCGCTGGTGAAACCATTGAATTGGCTCATAATGGCCTACACCAAAGGCAGTTTTTTGCTACAGCCACCATGCTTGAACCCACCCCGGATTATCACGACCTATTTTGGGATGAATATGACACCTTGTTTGATGACATTGAGTTTCTTAAACGTAATGCGTTCCGCCGTCAAACAAAGCGGGGTTGGTTTAGTTGTGGGTATGGGGCCTTTCGGCGTATTTCGGGCTTTTCAACCCAAGTTGCTCTGGTCGATGATCAACTGCAAAAACGATTTTTAACCTTGTTTGAAGAAGGTGCGGCCCTTTATGATTGTGAAAGCTGGTTAAAAGAGCTACAGCGTAAGGCCACAAAAAGTCGCAAAGGGTCAATACCCCGCCACACCATGGCCGAAGTAAAAACATTACTGCCCCAGTTATTACCAGACATTACTGATATTACCATTACCGATGAGCTTTTGTTTGATTGGCGTGACGGTCATCAGATTAACCTTAACCAACTGAGTGATGGCTACCGTAGCATGTTTGCTTTAGGCGTGGACATATTACGTTGGTTAGAATTAATGCGTCCCAAAGGGGTGGACAATCTTCGAGACATGAGTGGTATTGTCTTAATTGATGAAATTGATGCCCATCTTCATCCAAAATGGCAACGTCAAGCCGGTTTTTTGCTGACCAAAGTTTTTCCTAATATTCAATTTATTGTGGCAACCCATAGCCCCTTTGTGGCTATGGCTGCTGGCGAGAAAGCCTTAACCCTGCTGGAAAAGGAGGGTGATGTTGTCTCAGCCTCTCAAGATGTGGCTTATAGCCGAGGTTGGGCTGTGGACCAAGTTTTGATCGAACTGTTTGGTTTGGTCAGCCTCCGTGACCCCGAAACGGCTCAAAAACTGGAACGGTACGATGCCCTACGTTTAGCTCAACCCCAAAATCAACTCTCTGATGGGGAGTTAAAAGAGTTACAAGCTTTAGAGACAGAACTTAATAAGCGTTTAGCCTTTGACTCCGACTCACCCCATCAACGAAAAATGGATGATGATTTGGCCTACTTCACAACCCTCCTGAAACAACAAAAGGGAGCCCCCCATGCTTAAAGTTGAGCGCAAAGCATTGCCTGAATCTTTACAACAAGAATTAGACCAACGACAAACCGCCCTTAACCAGGGTGCCTCAGACAACAACCCGTGGACTAACTTTAAACAGCATGAACGAGACCAACTAAAACAAGGGCAGTTAACCCTTAAAACCACCCTCCAAGCCATGTTCCATGCCAAGTGTGCTTATTGTGAAAGCAATGATTCAGGCGAAATTGAGCATTATTGGCCCAAAACAGCCCATCCTCAAAATAGTAATTTAGGCACAGCCGCTAAAATGTTTCAATGGGATAATCTGCTTTGGGCTTGCCGCACATGTAATGGATTTGAATGTAAAGGGGCCAGAATGGAATGGGATGCCTCAGGCAAGCCCATGTTGTTAAATCCATGCCGCCCAAACGATGACCCGATCTGTTACTTTGACATTAATTTAACAAATAACTCAACCTTAACCAGCGCTTGGATGACCCCCAAAGCAACCCTAAACGCCACTCAAACTGACCGAGCAGGTTACACCATTCGCCGTCTCAAGCTTAATCAGCGAGACAATTTACCCCAGGGCCGGGCCAAAATGGCCCACGATTTTTTAGGGTGGATGACCGTCCTAAGAGCATTTGGTCCTGATTATGAAGCCCCTTCTGGTTATACCGTTAGACAACGTTTCTTTGACTTACTTAAGGCCAGCGAACCCTATTTGGCTGTGGTACGCCAAATTTTGTATGCTGACCCGACCTATAGCCATTTGCTGCCAGAGTTATTGACCCACCTACCGGAGATAGAGCCAATACTTACTGAATGGGCCTTACCACCCCATGATTGTTTACCGACAGAGAGAGAATAAATGACCCCTTACCCCAAACGCCTCATCGAGGTTGACTTACCCATCAAAAAAATATCCAAACACGCCCGCCGCGAGAAATCCATCCGGCACGGCCACATTAGCACCCTGCACATCTGGTGGGCACGGCGACCATTGGCCGCTTGCCGAGCCGTGATTTGTGCCGCTTTGTGGCCCGACCCCGTAGATGAGCTATGTCCCCAAGCCTTCCGCGATGCCGCCGCCCAAATCTTGGCCGACTTTGCCGAAAAAACCCGCAGCGATGCCAAAGTGGCCGGGCTGGTTAAAGACCATTGGACCCGCTGGCACCGCACCAATGCCGCCACCTTTTTACCTGCCGACAACTTTGCGATGTGGCCCAATATGCGCGAAACCCTGCTTGACTTTATTGCCGACTTTGCCAATTGGGATGCCAGCACCGTGCCCGCCTTTTTAGAAACCGCCCGCGCCTTGACCCAAACCGCCCACGAAAGTTTGGGCGGTTTACCCGACACCCGCCCCCTGGTGGTTGACCCCTTTGCTGGCGGCGGAGCCATTCCCCTAGAAGCCCTGCGCGTCGGAGCCGATGCTTTTGCCAGCGACTTAAACCCCGTAGCGGTGCTGCTGAATAAAGTGGTGTTGGAATACATTCCCAAGTATGGTAAGGCAGAATTCAGAATGATGAATGATGAAAGGCAGGAGATTGTTCTTAACGGCTTGGCCGAAGCGGTGCGCTATTGGGGCAATTGGATAAAGGAACAAGCTGAAAAGGAACTGGCTGAATTTTACCCCAAAGACTCAGATGGAGCCACCCCGATTGCCTATTTGTGGGCGCGGACGATTATTTGTGAAGGGCCAGGATGTGGGGTAGAAGTCCCGTTGATTAAATCCAACCTTCTTGATTCAAAACGAGCAGACGGCAAAGTTTACTTAAACATAAAAGGGGATGAAAAAAAAGGATTTGTTCAAACCACAGTGAAATATGGTGACCCTTCCAATGTTGAAGTAAGTGCAACCGTTCGAGGTTGGGCAGTTACCTGTCCGATATGTGAATATACAACCCCTAAGAAACAAGTTCAAAAACAAATCTCACAGAAGAGGGGTGGAGCTAGTGCCTCTAGATTAATCGCCATAGTTTCATCTTACCCAAATCGAACGGGTAAAAAGTTTCGAGACCCGAATCAGGATGACCTAGAAAAAACAGCATTAGCGGAAGAAACTGTTAAATCGGATTCATTTGAGCCTATGCTTCACTCTCTAACTGCAAAATTACCGAACAAAAAGTCCCATAGAGCTGTAGGATCGCAACTGCCCCTATATGGATTTGAAGAATATGGTGATTTATACACTGCAAGGCAAAGGCTTGTACTTTCTTGTTTGTCCAGTGCAATCCAAAAGATGCCACTAGAGCAATCGGATCTCAAAACTGCGATTTATGACTTGATGACAATATGTCTTGCAAAACAAGCAGATTATTCAACTTCGCTTTGTCGTTGGCGGCACGACGGTGCGTATGTGAATCCAACGTTAGGTGGAGAGAAGAAATATATTATGGTTTCAGATTTTGCAGAAAGTTGCCCACTATCGCATGGTTCCGGGAATTGGTTTGGACAAATAGATTGGGTGTCACGTGTAGTGAAAAGGGAAGCAAGTCATCTGAAATTTACTGGTCAAGTAATCCGGTCCTCATCTGACAAGCAAATCCTTCCTGAAGAATTAGCAGCAGCACTTGTTACAGACCCTCCTTACTATGATTCTGTGCCTTACAGTGATTTAGCTAATTTTTATTATGTTTGGCATAAACCTCTCCTACACAAGTCTCACCCCGAGCTTTTTGAAGAATTGTTAACTCCCAAGCAAGAAGAGATGACTGTAGATCATCCTAACAGCGAAGGTGAAAAAGAAGACTATAAACGGGGTTTGGCAAGGGCATTTGAGGTAGGGCGACAAACCATTCAACATTCGGGCATTAGTGTAATAGTATTTGCCCATAAGTCCACGTCCGGGTGGGAAGCATTGTTAGAAGCAATTGTAAGTGCAGGATGGCGTATTGTTGCGTCTTGGCCTGTGGATACTGAGTTACAAAACAGACTTAATGCACTGGGGACAGCATCATTAGCATCAAGTGTCCACCTCGTCTGCCGCCCCCGTCAAGATAACACCATCGGCGACTGGCGCGATGTCCTCCAAGAACTCCCTCAACGCATCCATGAGTGGCTTCCTCGGCTGGCCCGTGAAGGCGTGGTCGGGGCGGATGCTATCTTTGCTTGCCTCGGCCCGGCCCTGGAAATCTACTCCCGCTATGCAGCGGTGGAAAAGGCCAGCGGGGAGCAAGTCAGCCTCAAAGAGTATCTGGAATATGTCTGGGCTGCCGTCTCCAAAGAAGCCCTGGGTATGGGCTTTCAAGGGGCCGATGCCTCCGGTTTTGAAGAGGATGCCCGTTTGACGGCCATGTGGCTGTGGACGCTCAATACGGAGGCGGGGGAGCAGGGGAGCAAGGGAGCCGGAGAGCTTGTCAAAAGCAGCGGTTATATGTTAGAGTATGATGCGGCCCGGAAGATTGCACAGGGTTTGGGGGCGCATTTGGAAAAGTTGGGTCATCTGGTGGAGGTCAAAGGAGGCAAATCTCGCTTGCTGCCCGTCTCAGAGCGGACCCGGCATCTGTTTGGCAAAGAAGGGGTTGAGGCCACTTCTCGCCCGGTTCGTAAACAAAGTTCGCAACTCAGCATGTTTGCAAATGATGAATTAGGAATGATGAATGATGAATTGGGAAGATTAGGAGATGACTTTGATTCATCATTCATCACTCATCACTCATCATTCACCACCCTGGATCGAGTTCATCAAAGTATGCTGCTCTTCGCCGCGGGTCGCAGTGAGGCCCTGCGTCGCTTCCTGGTAGAAGAAGGGGTCGGCCAAGATACCCATTACTGGTCGCTGGCTAATGCCCTCTCAGCCCTCTATCCGCCCGCCACCGATGAAAAGCGTTGGGTTGATGGGGTGTTGGCGAGGAAGAAGGGATTGGGCTTTTAGAATGATGAAGGCGGAATGATGAAGGATGAATCAAAAAAAGACTCATCACTCATCATTCATCACTCATCATTGATTTTCTCATCATTCATCATTTAAGGAGAGTTGGGATGGAAGATAGGCAGGATTTGCGGGATAGAACAGGGCGTTTTAACGTCCTTTGCCCTTTCAGCGCGATGGCTTTAGCCTCGCATCTTAAGGAAAATTAGATGCCGTACTATCGTCTCTTTTATCATATAGTCTGGGGAACTAAAAATCGAGAGCCACTGATTAAAGTTGAGTTTGAGACATCCTTGCACAATGTTGTTGTGGCCAAAGCGAAGAAGTTGGGAGCATTTGTCTACGCGGCAGGCGGGGTTGAAGATCACATTCACCTGGTGGCTACCGTACCACCAAAAATTGCCCTATCTGATTTTATGGGGCAGGTAAAGGGTAATAGTTCTCATTTTGTTAACCATCAGTTGTCGATTCCATATCATTTTAAGTGGCAAAATGAGTATGGCATTGTTTCATTTGGGGGCAAACAATTGGATATACTTGTAAAATACGTTAAAAACCAGCGACAGCATCACGCTGATGGTACCGTCATTCCATTTTTGGAGCATACGGAGCTAAATGATCTTCCTTGAGGCGAGATAATCCGAGGCTAAAGCCGTCGGGCTGAAAGAGCAAAGCATCCTAAAAGATGCTCAATTCCAGAACAACTTTGAGCAGATGATTTTCGTTTTTGGTACGTCTCTCAAAACAGCAAAGAAAAACAAATACAGTTTCATTATTAAAATGAGTAAAGATGGCAAAAAGACGACGAAGACCCAAAAATAAACAAAGACCTAAACAAACATCTCTGCGAGCGCAAAATTCGGGTGGAGCTGGTCACGATATGGCTCAACGCCTGCTGGAAGGCGGACCGGAATATTTGCACGACAACTTTATCCGCTTGATGCAAGACTCGGCCCGTTTGTATCATGAGCCAGAGTTTAGCGATCTCTACTTTGATTTTGAACAGACTTTGGCAGTCGCTGCTAAACATTTTTCTCGTTTCAGCAAGCGACTTGAAAAAGCGGCTAACAGAACCGAGCGGGACACCTTTGCCACCACTTACGACGATTACCGCATTGCCGTTATTGACGAGTTGACTAGCCCCAAATTCAAACAACAGCTTAAGCAGGGTTTAGAACGATGCAGTAAGCGGCTTGGTCGCAACCGTGATGTGGAACTGTTTGAAAGCGCCACCTTTATCTCCGTTTTGCTTGATTCAGAAAAACTAACAGAAGAGCTTCCCCTGGGAGTGTACGGGCTGGTGACAATGATTTATGAAGCCAGCTTTGATCAGGCGATGGGTGAAGTACCCAACGCTTATGAAGTGGTCGGTGAAGATCTAACCACCATCTGGCAATCTTATTATCAAACTGAGGATTTATCGACCCTGGAGCAAGCTGTTGCGACGGCTAATAGCTTTGATGAACTGCTGAATATGGTTGATGATGAGCCAAATTTGGGCCTCGCCTTGCAACGTCAGAAAGATCATCTGATGACAGAACTTCAAGAAAAGACTATTGGTCAAAGACAATGGTTTACCGACCATTTTTTCACCGCTGATGAAATCAAGTTAAGCCTGGATCGACTGGAGGCAAAATGTCTGAGCAAACCCTGGAGTATGAGCCGTTATATCAGCCTTCTGTTAATGTACAACTACTACAAATGTCTCAAAGAAGTTTTAAGGGAGCTTATTGTTCCCGAACGCCGGACAGAACTGATTGAATGGTGGCAAGAAAAAGGACACCTGTGTTTCACTAGCGATGAAGAGCCGTGGTCTAAATTAGTGATACAGAGTGTCCTGATTATTAACACTTTGCAAAGCACGCCCAAGTTGGCTCACACTTCTCCCATACCCATGATGTATCTGGCCGAAATGCTCTTTTTTGCTTCTAAAAAAGAGAACCTCAGCCCTATCATGGCCCAAACATTCAAGCGGATGGAGAAAGGTTTCCTGCTTAAATTAATCGCAAAGAGGCTATAGGCGTATACAAGATTAAATACGGAAGGATGAAAATATTTTTAGCTAAGGAGAACTTACAATGACTCTCAAACCCTGGTATCACGTTGTATATCCCCGTGAAGATTTGCGCGAAGGCAAACCACTTGATGCGGCAGAATTCGCTGTCCATCTGGATCAGGTGCAAGCAGGCAATGCGCCGGATGTATACCAAAAACCAGAGCAATTTTTTGAACGCACTTATATGACCCAAAACTTGACCATCCTGGCGACGCAGGTCATACGTCGTCTGTCCGGCCTTAAAACCGAAACCTCGGCCGTGTTTAATATGGCCACCCAATTTGGCGGGGGCAAAACTCACAGCTTAACCCTGCTCTATCACCTGGCCGAAAATGGGGCCGGGGCCAACCCCTGGCAAGGTGTCCCCAAGCTGTTGACTGAAGCTGGTCTTAAATCTGTACCCCATGCCAAAGTCGCCGTTTTTGTTGGCCAAAAGTTCGACCCCAGAGGTGGCGATGACGGTACACCCTTGCGACGAACACCCTGGGGTGAAATTGCCTGGCAATTGGGCGGTGAAGAGGGTTTTAAGCTGTTTGCTGCCTTTGATCAGGATGGCAACTCGCCCGGCGGCGATACTATAAGTAAATTATTCCGGCTGGTCAACCAGCCCATTCTCATTCTGATGGATGAGTTGATGAACTACATCAGTCGTTACCGCAAAGCCGGTTTGGGCGCTCAGTTATACAACTTCATCCACAATCTGTCAGAAGAAGCCCGCGGTCATGATAACGTGGTGCTGGCCGTCTCCATCCCCGCCTCTAAACTAGAAATGAGTGCCGATGATCAGACCGACCACGAACGGGTCAAAAAGCTGCTGGATCGGGTGGGCAAAGCCATTATGATGTCTGCCGAAGCTGAGGCCTCAGAAATTATTCGCCGCCGCCTCTTTGAGTGGCATCCACAGGCCATTGGGCAGGGTGGTAAAGTCATTCTTAATCGGGATGCCCTGGCGGCCTGTAATGAATATGCCGACTGGGTGGTGGCTCACCGGCATCAGGTGCCGGGTTGGTTTCCAGTCGATAACGCCCGCGAGATGTTTGCCGCCACTTACCCCTTCCATCCGGCCCTCATCTCTGTCTTTGAACGGAAATGGCAATCGCTGCCCCGTTTTCAACAAACGCGGGGTATGTTGCGACTGCTGGCCCTGTGGGTGTCTAACGCTTATCAGGCCGGATACAAAGGGGCTTACCGCGATCCCATCATTGGTTTGGGCACCGCTCCCTTAGATGATCCTATGTTTCGGTCTGCTGTATTTGAACAGTTGGGCGAGACCAAATTGGAAGTACCGGTCACCACTGATATTTGCGGCAAGAAAGAATCACACGCTATCCGGCTGGATGCCGAAGCGGTTGATACCATCAAGAGGGCCAGGCTGCACCGTAAGGTGGCTACCACCATCTTCTTTGAGTCCAATGGCGGCCAGTATCGGCAGGGAACCACCGTGCCTGAGCTTCGCTTGAACGTAGCCGAGCCAGCCTTGGACATCGGCAATGTGGAAACAGTCCTGGAAGAGATGAACCGTACCCTCTACTATCTTCATTCTGAACGTAATCGCTACCGTTTTAGCCTGACTCCGGCCCTCAACAAACTGTTGGCTGACCGCTTGGCTACCATCAACAGTGCCAAAATCAACGAGCGCATTCACACCGAAATTGGCAAAGCCTTTCCTCCAAAGGGGGTTAATCGTATCCCCTTTCCTGAACAAAGCAGCGATGTACCTGACCGATCTCACTTGACGCTGATCGTCCTCTCGCCGGATTATCCCCTGCAAGAGCCGGAAACCATGAGGCTGGTTGAGAAAATCACCAAAGAGTACGGCAACTCAGCCCGTACTTACAAAAGTGCCCTTGTTTGGGCTATTGCTGATACCGCTGCCTCGCTCAAAGATGATGCGCGAAAGCTGTTGGCTTGGGAAGATATTCAGGATGAAATTGAAACCGGTAGCCATAAACTAGACGAGACCCAAACTAAACAATTGCGGGAAAGTCTCACCAAAGCCCGGCGAGACTTGGGAGAAACAGTCTGGCGTTCCTATAAAAATGTGGCCCTATTGGACAGAAGCAACGAAATTCGAGTGATAGACCTGGGCCTGGTTCATTCCAGTGCTGCTACCTCATTGATGAACCTGATTGTCAACCGGCTACGCCAAGATGGCGAGATAGAGGATTCCATTAGCCCCAACTTCCTGACTCGCAACTGGCCCCCAGCCTTCAAAGAATGGAGTATTCGCTCGGTACGGGATGCCTTTTTTGCTTCGCCACAGTTCCCCAAACTACTCAATGCCGAGGCCATCAAAGATACCGTCGCCAAGGGTGTTAATAACGGCATTTTGGGTTATGTCGGTAAGGTTGGCGATGAATACAAGCCCTTCTACTTTGAAACCGATCTACTGGCCTATGATGTTGAAATATCCGCTGATATGTTTATTATTAGCAAGGATGTGGCCCAAGCTTACAAAGCAGCCCAAACCGCTAAAGCCGCCACACCGGTTGTGGTCGATGTACCAGGTACGGGCGAGATCAACGATGGTCCTGGGACGTACACCACCACAACCCCGCAACCCGAACTGCCTACATCCACGACTGAGCCAGAGGATACGCCAGCGCCTACCCCACCAAAAACCACGCGCTTAACCTGGGCTGGGCAAGTCCCACCCCAAAAATGGACTAACTTCTACATGAAAGTACTCACCAAATTTGCCTCCAACCAGGAACTTAAGATGACCCTGCGTGTTGAGGTTAAGGTTGAGTCCACGGGTAACGCTGGCATTTCTGATCAAAAGATTGAGGAAACCAAAATGGCTCTCCGAGAGTTGGGGTTGGATGATACGGTTATCAAGGAGTAAGAGTTGTTCTGTACGCCGCTATGTTTTGGAATATACAGAGTCTGGCTCAACGAGGCAGTGATGGAAACCGATCAAGCCTGGGCCGCAGAAATTCGTCGCACCCGGCACATCGACGATTTCAGCCAGCTTATAGGGTGAGTGATGTTAACCATTAAATGTGCTGCTTGTAAAAGAAAATTGTGGAAGTATGACAAAATTGGTCACGGCAAAGTACTACGCTGCTACAAAAATAGGATTACCCAAACGTACTCCTTCAACCGGGATAGTAATAAAGTCAAATGTTTATGTGGCAAAACGGTTGGGATCGACAAAGAGGGTCATATCCAAATGATCAGCAAAACGTTTATCCACACCGGGACAAAACGAAATGGCTGAAATGACCTTTAACTAACGACCATGTGGGCAAGTTTCATCAGGCTCAACTCAACAGCCATCTGTAACTTCACAACCACCTTCATCTTGCCACGCCATCAGGGTTTCGCTATCGGATGACTCTGAAATATACTCGGCCTGCTGCCCTACCCTTTCCGTATGTTCGGTCAGCACCAGTTGCACCCGATACGTACTTCTCCTACCCGCAACTTTGAACAAAATCGTTACAAATTCCCCGTCAGGATCGTATTCCCCTACCATTCGTTCGATGTCATCATTGCCGTACCACTCAATGGCTGCCTGATCCAGATAACCTAATGGGTGATCCCTGTTTGAGCCAAGATTGGTATTCATAACCACCACACCCCGGCCAGCGGTTTCATAGCCAATTATAGCCGTAGGCCAAAAAATATTGTGTAAATCTTATCTAAATTTGGGTTCCGAGTTATTTCCAATAATGTGTAATGTTCGCCGCTTCGGTCGGCGCATGAAGAGTACCAAAATGGCCATGATTGCGGGAAATAAAGCGGAAATCCAAAGTGATGGCCAATAACTGCCGGCCAAATCACGTCCCAAACCATACACCAACGGCCCCAAACCAGATGCCGAGGCGGCAAAGGTCGAGGTTAGGCCAGAAATAGCCCCCAGATTTTCCCGGCCAAAATAGTTTGCCCAGATGACATTGCTTACTATCCGGGCAAAGCCATTGGTCAAGCCAAAGATAACTCCATAGAGAATACCTAGTTGAGGGCTAGAGATGCTGGCAGAAAATAAGATTGTAATTGTCAAAAAAACCAAACCAACCGCTAGTATATATTTCGCCTCAATACGATCAACCAACCATCCCCCAGGGATCCCTATTAGAGATGTCGTAATCGACATAGGCAAAAATACCGCCGCCGCCAAATCAGCCGACAGCCCATTGTCGGCAAAGATACTGACGATATGAAAGGTCAAACCTGTCACCAACATGTTAAAGGCACCTAATCCCAGTACAATGAGCCAGAAGGCCCTGGTTCGGACCGCTTCTCTAGTTGTCCAATTTTCTTCCAGTGGATAGGTCGTCGCTTCCTCAGTATTAACCCCCATAGCATCTTTATTCTCGCGTCTCAACCTGCTCCCAGAGTCGCCATCTGGCAGCAAGCCGTAGAGTTCTGGCTTATCGCGAAAAAAGAGGTGTCCGATGGGGACCATGGTGCCCATCACCAATCCACCCAGGATTAAGTAAGAAACTCGCCAACCAAATTGAGGGATCAGCCAGTTAATCAAGTTGGGGAACAGTCCCGTACCTAACACCGAAGCCAGCAACGTCCCAATCCCTAAAATAAATCCACGCCGTCTGACCCACCATTGATTCACAACATTTTGGCTGACAATAACGATGCTGCTTTGCCCAAGCATACGCATAACGATAAAACCGAACAAAAGCATAACGGCATTGCCCACAAACCCCATATAGACACAGGCTAAACCAAAAGCAACCGCGATCACAACCACCATGCTGCGGGGGCCACGTTTATCGATCTGTTGGCCAATATAAGGTAAGGCTAGGCTGCCAGTAATGGTGCCCACTGTATACAGGCTGCTGACTAAGGATCGGCTCAAGCCAAGATCTAGAATAAATGATTCCACAAAAATGGAAAAGGAGTAGGTTTGCCCAGGGCTGGACATGATAACCCCCAGGGTACCCGCCGCAAGAATAACCCAACCATAATAGACGGGTGATTTTGCAATAATTCGACTGTATAGGATGGCTTGCGGTTGTGAGGTCATATCAGGCTCGTTTTTTGTAATCGATTTTCATACGGTTTCGGTTTTTGGTAGAAACGTAGCCAAGATCAAGCCGATGAGGGCAAATCCAACGAACCACAGGAAAACATGCTGGTAAGCGCCTAAAAGATCGGAACCCGGTTGATCAAGATAAAATTGTAAAAGAATTCCGCCGAACACAGCCCCACAGGCAGAGCCCAGAAACCGGATCATGCTATAGATACCGGATGAGGTACCCAAATCAGTTTCTGGAATGTCGTTGAGGGCGGCACGATGGAGAGCGGCCAACATCAACCCTGTCCCGCCTCCTGCTGTAAAAAATAAGGCGATGAACATCCAGTAGGGTGCATCCCCAGAGATTTGGGAGAGAATAAACATGACGGTTGAAACGATGCCAAAGCCGCTCATTACGATGACTCGACTGCCCCGACGGTCTGAAAGATTTCCACCAAAACGGACAACAATGGTCATGGCCGCCGGGTTGGCCATCAAAAAGAAGCCGGAGAGGGTTGGATCAAGTTCCATAACGTCGGCCAAGTAAAGGGGGATCAAAAAACCAAATCCACCACTCAACCCGATCATTCGCAAACTGGCACAAACAGAAGCCACGACAAGCGCTCGGTTTTTTAAAATTTGCAGCTTGATAAATGGTTCGGCTTTTATATTTTCATACCACACGAACAAGACTAGAAAGAGACAGGTTAAACCCAAAAGACGCCAATCCTGAAGGGGTGGCACACCAGTAATCGGTCGACTGGAAAAATAGAAAAGCAAAAAGGTCAACGTCGCGGAAAATAATCCAACCCCGATCCAGTCAAAGGTACTTAAGAAGCTAAATTTCATCTGAAGAGTGCTTGAGGGGATCATCACATAAACAACAATTAAGCCAATGACGGCAAAAATAGCCGGAGGCACAAAGGCCGCTCGCCACCCCCAAGCGGCCACGATAAACCCGGCCAAAATCGGGCCGATGATCCCTGTCAACGGGCCCACAGTGCTAAACAGGCCCATGGCTGTGCCTCGTTTATACGGGGGGAAGGCTTCCGTGATTAAGGCCAGGGAGAGCGGCAATAATCCAGCCACTCCTAACCCCTGAATCACCCGACCAAGCAACAGCATGGCTAAATTTGTTGAGAGTATGGCAATGATCGAGCCCAGAATAAAAATCAAGATACCTGTCAGTAATAGCCGTCTTTTGCCCAAGCTATCACTAATCCGGCCATAAACCGGCATCAAAATCATAAAAGAGAGGGTAAATGCGGTGGCAATCCATGCAGCCATATCTACCGTAATGTTGAAATTATCTCTGATAATCGGCAAAGAAACGGAAAACATCCAGCCCGTCAACGGCATAATACTGGCCGTAATCATCAAGCTGTAGAGAAGTTGGTTCGGATCACCATCGCGAGGAGAAACCTTCAGTTGTTGAGTGGTGGTTGATTGCATCCCTTAACTATAACATCAGTTGTCGAGTCTAGCTAATGCTCGCCAATAACGTGATTGGCAAGGTTAGCAACGAGTCTTTGTAGCCTTATAACCTTCATTAGCACAACCAAAAGACATTTTCAACAGTGATGCGAGTACTGGAAATTACAGAGACAATATTAATGCTCTATCAACCCCGTCCGTTGATTAAACTCATCAATTAAGGCATCAATTTCTTCAACATGGCCGGGAATATCTTGCCAATAATTATCATCATACCATTGGGCCTGAATTTCCTGGTATGTTTTGCCCTGCTGTTCAACCCAGGTGTAATATTTGAGATTGTGGATGCGTTTGCGGTCATAATACCCAAGCTCTTGCATCGAGTCAATGTTTGTCCCCATCAGGTAACGCTGATAAACCCCGGCAGCGTCCAGTTCGGTAAATTCGCCTCGTTCTTTATTTAATTCTTGTAAACGGCTTTGGTACATTTCCATTGAATCGGTTAGCACGGTCAACACAATATCTTGCTGGCCCAACTCATAATATTTGGCAAACTTGACGGCTGAAAGAACATTGCTGGCCCCAGAAATGCCTAAGTAGGGCAATTTGTCGATTAAATCTTGGGCCACACCCTGTTGAGCCAGATATTTTTTCCCGGCAGCTTCATTGAAGAGCCGCATCAGACTGACCGGAGCCTCATCATCAATGGCAATGACCATATCGGTATTTTTGACATTGTGAATCCAGGGAATGTGTTTATCGCCAATGCCCTCGATGCGATGTTCGCCAAAGCCGTTGTTGAGCAGGGTGGGGCATTGTGTTGCTTCACAAGCCGCAATTTTGCTGCCAGGGAATTGGTTTTTAAGAAAATCGCCGCTGGCAATGGTTCCGGCTGAACCTGTCGAGGAGGTCATGCCCCGGTAGCTGTCGTTGGGCTTCATTACCTGCTCTAAAACATTCAACATGGCTGGACCCGTGATTTGGTAATGCCACAGATAATTTCCCAATTCATCAAATTGATTGAAGATGACCAAATCTTGACCAGAGTTGCGTAATTCCCAGCACTTGTCAAAAATCTCTTTGACATTGCTCTCACTGCCGGGGGTTTTGATAATTTCACCCGCCACGCTTTCCAGCCATTCAAAACGTTCTTTGCTCATACCTGCTGGCAAAATGGCAATCGACTCACAGCCTAACAAAGCCGAGTCATAAGCCCCCCCTCGACAGTAGTTGCCAGTCGAGGGCCAGACCGCTTTTTGGCGGGTGGGGTCAAATTGACCGGTTACCAAACGAGGGGCCAGACAGCCAAAGGCCGCCCCAACCTTGTGCGCTCCAGTGGGAAACCATTTGCCTACAATGGCTATAATTCGGGCCTCAACACCAGTGATTGCTGGGGGCAGCTCTACGTAATTGACAGGCCCATAGCCGCCTCCTGTTGCCACTGGCTGATTGTGCCAGGTGATGCGAAACAGGTTGAGGGGGTTAAGGTCCCACATGCCGACATGTTTCAACTTGCCAGCAATATCTGCCGGAACGAGCGCAGGGTCTCGCTGCTGTTTAAAGGTGGGGATAATAATTTTTCTTTCTCGTGCCCGCTGCACAGCCCGCTCTAAAGATTTAGGGTGAATGGTTAAATCAATCATAAAAAACTCCTTGTATGTATGGATTTAATAAATTTATGGAAGATCAATAATTTAAGCTACGGCTAAAACTACCCAGAGGATATCGTACCTATTCGAGGATATTTGGGATAAACTACCTCTGCTTATGGCCCACCACCAACCACCAACTATCAACTATCAACTATCAATTGATTAATAGTAACAACTACCATTGTGCGGTCATCTTCAGGTTCAGCTTCATCTCGGAAGTTGTCGACCTCTTGCCAGATTGTTGCCAGGGTTTCTTCGGAGGTGGTGTCTTTAAGTTGCTGAATAACCTGATACAATCGCTCAAAACCAAAGATATCCTGATTTGTATTCATAGCTTCGATAATACCGTCGGTGAGTAAGATAAGCTGATCACCAGGTTGAAGCTGGACAGTTTGCTCCTCATATTTTGCATCGGGAAAGGCCCGCAAGGGAAGGCCGGACATGATCAAATCATCAAGCTCTTGTTTACGTTTACGAATTGGAAAGATATGTCCGGCATTAGAAAATTGAAGGGTAAACGTCTTCGTATTGAGGATACCATAAAAGGCGGTAATCATCTGGTCGATGGTAGCATCTTCAAATAGGGCTTGATTGGTTTGGTGTAAGACCATAGCCGGGGTAGCGTACTGCCGAATTTCGCTGCGCAGGGTGCTGCGAGTCATTGCCATCACCAATGCTGCGGCCAGACTTTTACCCGTCACATCGGCTATGATGATGCCCAATTCATGGGGACCACGCCAAACAAAGTCGTAAAAATCACCGCTGGTTTCCAGAGCGGGTTTTGACCGGCAAGCAATGGTCAATTGTGGCCCAATTTGCGGTGGGGGCGGATAAAGCCGAGTCTGCAAATCCTGAGCAATTTGTAAGTCACGGGTCATGAGTTGGGTTTGGAGAAGTTGTTGGTGGGCTAAGTTAAGGCTAATTTGCGATTTTTCAAGCGTTCTTTGATAGAGCCAGGAGATTATGGTACTAAAGACTAAGAAAAAAATTATAGGGAAACTAGACCCAAGAGTAATATACAAAGGATTGTTAAGAAGAATAGCGAAGATTAATATAAAGCTGATATTCAATCCTGCAAAACCAATAATAGCATTTCGATTTATTAACATTCCGGCTAAAAAAACAGTTATCGATAATAAATAGCTGGCTAAAACGCGTTGTGTTAGGTCTTCGGCAGCAATATTTAATAATATTGCGGTTAAGATGAGGGTGTTAAAATTGTGACAAAAAATGTGAGCAGCTAATCTATTAAAACCGTGTGCGTTGAGGTAAAAAATCACAAAATTTAGACCAATTATCGCCCCTATAATAACAAAACTGGAGATTGGGACAATAGGTGGTATAAGCATGATTAAAAGAGCAATAAAAAGTAATATTATTAGACCTATTACTAAATATTTAAGAAACTCTGTTTTATGCTGTGCATCAGATTTAAATTCTGATTGCTTAATGCTTGGATTTACTGGTGGCATTAGATCCAATTAAGGAATAGAGTGTTTTTTATGAAAATATAATAAGCCTCATCAAACGATGAGGCTCATTTCTATATAAAATTAAGTGATGGAACTCACATGACGTTATAAACGGTAAAATAAAAATGGATGGTTATGCTATCTCCAAAAACCAAGTGCTCCCGAAGCAAAATGTTGATCAATTTGATCGCTTGTGGATCGTTTTTGTAAACTTTCAACTCCGGCTTTTAGATCATCCAGCTCTTTTGCCGCCAGGTTAAACCCGGCATCTTTAGCTGCAGTTTCTGGGTTAGCAAGAACTTTATCACGAAATGCTTTATCCATAACTGCACGGCCTACCAAACGTTCAAAATCAGAACTCATTAAAACATACCTCCTAAAGTATATAATAAAATATTAATGTTGGGAAATTAGCTTAAGACTGAATCTGGTTTTAGCGTATAAGGGAAGATGAATTTTGTCTGTGGTACTTTCATCTTATTTTGAGCTACTTTAGCAAATATATGGCTTCTAAAAATTTGACTTGTAAATATTTACCCACAGCTTCCAGAGCCAGAGCGGTGGTCAGGGCGGGGGCGCCATTGTATTGAACATAAACCGCCCAGGTGGGCCAATAACCATCCGCATGTTGCTGAGCCAACAATGCTGTCAGATAAGGTTCAATCAGAGGCAGGGGGGCTTTTAGATTAAGCAAAGCCACAGCCAAACAAGCTAAATTAAAGGCTACAGGTTCATTTTTGGGGTGCGTAAGTTTATTAAGAATATAATCTTGCATGACAGGCATCGCTGAGGTTAAGGTAGTGATATGACCGTCGGCGTAGGCCCGGCTTATTGTATAAATTAAAAAGTGGGCTGATAAAGTGTAAACATTTTCTTTCTGATAACTTTCATTTTTAATGACTTGTTTTAAATAAACAACGCTGCCAGGCAAGGCAAGGTTAAGTAAACCTGCACAAAAGAGAATATTGGCATTGACCAGGGCGTCTATTTCGCAGGCGTAAGGATGTTCATGAGCAGGGTCGTTGATACCTATCCAGGTATAATAAGGTCCACCTGGAGATACTTCATTTTGCCAGAGTAAGGGGTAAAAGGAAAAATCGGGCCGATAGCCTAATTGAAGTAGAGCCGCAAGCGCACAACAGGTATCATCCAGGTCGTCTGGTAACTGGTGTTCACCTCGACCAATATAGTTCCAGGCCCCATAATCTTCTTGCTCTGACCGTAAAAAATTGGCTGCTTGCTGCTGTATTTGTTTTATCTGAAGAGAAGGTGAAAGACAGGTAAGGGCATGTATAATAAAGGTGGTGATATAAACTGATTTAAAGCATATCTCAGCCCCAACCAAGTCGGGTCGATCAGGTGAATAGTAGGTCGGAAACTCACCTGAAGGTAATTGGGCTTGTTGGAGGTAGCTTAGGCCGTTTTGAATAGCAGATGTGAGTGAGGTTTTAGAGATTGCTATTTTTTCGGTCAATTGAGACTCCTGTTTAAGCGCTTTATGGGGAGAGAGGAGTTACCCCAAAGATTTCTCTTAGGTTAGTGCGTTGTGTTTTGGCTGTGCCCCAAAGACTTTCATACTGTTTCATTTGATGTTGAATGAGTCCTTGCAAATAACCCGCACCATAAGGGGCCAGGTGGTCAAGAGCTTGTTGGTTAAGGCTTTGAATATTTTGCTCAATGTCATTCCAAAATGTTTCATCAGTAAGTTGGTAACCCGTTAATCGTTCCAAATCCAAATCACTATTTGTAATGGCTGCTTTTTTATAAAAACGGCTTATCAAATGGGCTGAAACATAATTTAACTGTCCGGCCTGTAAATCTGAAAGCCAATCGCTGGCATCATCACCCAATTGACGGGCAATGGAAAAACAGCGCAGGGCGGCTACCAAATCATGATGTAAAGGGTGGTTAGCGGGTAAACCAGCCAAATGGAGTTGGGCCATAGGATTAAAAAAGAGAGGAGCAACCCGCTCGGCAATAAAATCCAGCGTCAGGAGGGCCAGCCGTTCTGGGGTTAGTTCGTCCAAAGCAGTAAAGCGGGTTTGTAGCTCTATAGCATGGGCCTCAGCCGAAATTTGGGCTAAACGTTGATACTCCGGCCAATAAGGGGCTTGCGTAACACCCAGACCCTCATAAATCGCTACCATTTTTAGTAACATCAAATGCCCAACCAAAATGGCAGCGGGTGAGGTGTCGCCATCAATCATTTCATCTTGAATATAGTAGTACCACCAAAAGTAGAAGTGGGCCAGACCCAATTGATGGCTGACATCGGGGGCAACCGGGGCTATATCACTGAGCCAATAAGGTAATAGAGACACCACCTGACTAAATTCAGCGGGTACCAATTTATCAAATAAGGGTTGGGCAATAGCCCGTAATGGGGTAGTTAGGGTAGCCAGATAAGTTTCCACATCTGTTACAATAGCCTGATAACGCTCCATCTCGGCTTGATATGGACCAGATTGGTGTAAACTTATTGTGGACCTGTTATTCAAAGACAAAATCCTGTTTGGAAAACTTTTTATTGGTATTAAGGGGCTATAGCATACCTGAATTGAAAGAGGATAGGTTACTTGAATAACCTACCCTCAAGACTTAGTTTATTATTGGAGAAGCCGGGAAAACTGCTTTACTAGAAAAGCCGGGAAAGCCCCTAGTACTCTAGTGCCTAATACTGCATTAGGCTTGGGGATGAAAGGCCAGAATCTTTTGCCCTTATGTACTCAAGTTGGCTTCTCCAAGTGGAAACGCTTTTATTCCACAAGAGACCCATTTAAGCTGATTTAAGGTATTAAATCAGAAGCCTGCGATACATAGTTTCGCCGACGTTATCCATTTGGGTTTCTCAAGATTTTAGTTCCAAAAACCCATCACAACCCCTTCAAATTGGTGATTGAGATGTTCAGGGGATAGAGAGGTTGTCATTGAATTGATGGTTTCTTTGAGCTGAGATATTTCCTCTTTAGAAAGATTAAGACCTGCTTCTTGAATAGCAATCTCCGGGTTGATAAAAAGTTGGGTGCGGAATGTTTCATCCAAAATAGCGCGACCCATCAAACGTTCTACATTGGTGGTAGTAGTGCTTGTATTCATGATTCTAAAATTTCCTTTCCTTTCCCTTTATTGAATTAAATAATTTTGGTGAGAAACCCAAACGTAAACATTTTGGGCATCAGTTAGCTCAATGGGTCTCTGGCGAAATAGAAACGTTTTCACTTGGGAGGAGTGGCTTCTTAACTTCTCCAAGAAGCCAACTTGAGTACATAAAGGCAAAAGATTCTAGCCTTTTATCCCCTGATTAAAATCCAAAGCTTTGTAGTGTAAAGCAGTTTTCCCAGCTTCTCCAATAAAACATTGCTTAGAATACCACAAAATAAGATTTTGGGCAAAGGTCGAAACGGGTGAAGATTTTTAACACTCACTAACCATATTAAGTAGGTGTTTCTTAAATCGTGTGGGCCAGACCGCAGAGGTTTCTGAGGCTTATTTTAACTGTGATTCCGGCTCATAATCCAGGTAAATTTGCTTAAAAATGTCCTGCAAAAAAACCTCTGCGGTCTTTAAGAAACACGCTCTAAGGCCTTAATATACATTTAGAAACAAGCGTTAAGTTATTGCCAGTTAAAGGCCTATAATTTATTATTGTTAAGGTACAGCTTGGTGATTATTTATACAAAGTTAGGTCAGCACTTGTTTTAAAGATTTAAGGTTTGGCCTAACCCGGTAAGGGTGGGTGCCAACTTGCTTAACAGCTTGCATTGCACTGGCAACGTCTTTGAGACCATTACCCGTATTGATGACCACAATCCGCTCCTCCGGCGAAATTTGACCTTGTTTAAGGGCTCTGAGCAGTCCGGCGTAGGCTGTTGCTCCGGCAGGTTCAGCAAAGACACCGCAACCACGGGCCAGGGCTGGAATGGCGGCCAAAATCTCATCATCGCTGACGGTTAGATAGGCCCCGTCAGTTTCGGTTACGGCGGCCAGGGCTTTGAGGCGGTCACGAGGCAATCCGGTGCTGATGCTGTCGGCAATGGTTGTGGCGGTAATGGGGGCTTTGGTTAAAATATCTTCTTTATTTTGCCAGGCTTGATACATGTAAGCGCTGCCTTCAGCTTGAATGCCCATCAACTTCGGCATTTTGTCAATCCAGCCCAAAGCCAATAAATCCTTTAACCCTTTATGCACCCCGCCGATGATGCAGCCATCCCCCACGCTGACAAAGATACGATCAGGAGCTTGCCAGCCCAACTGCTCACAGATTTCATAACTAACCGTCTTTTTACCTTCGCTCATATAGGGGTTGTAACCTGTGTTGCGATTATACCAGCCATACTCGGCCACAGCCTCCATACATAAATCAAAGGCATCATCATAAGTGCCTTTGACCAATATGACCATTGAACCAAAAACCAACAGTTGGGCAATTTTGGCTTGCGGGGCAGATTCGGGGACAAAGATAACATTGGGTTGTTTGATGCTGGCGCATAGACCACTTAAAGCCGCAGCCGCATTGCCCGTGCTGGCTACAGCGATGACCTCAGCCTCTTTTTCCTGGGCTTTAACCACCGCAATGGCGCTGGCGCGGTCTTTAAAAGAGGCAGTCGGCAGCCGCCCATCATCTTTTAGCCATAGACCTATGGTTTTTTCCATTACTTTTTTTTCGA
>PJEL010000739.1_pt1 | contig 36934 bp, 48 predicted proteins | sample 1853271 | NCBI WGS metagenome assembly PJEL01 (sample SAMN08108733, study PRJNA415343) | Invertebrate metagenome, whole genome shotgun sequencing project. | host: Globobulimina | place: Sweden: Gullmar Fjord | collected 2015-08
AGCACTTACCGAGCCTCTTAATTCCTTTAGAAGATGGTATGAAGATTTTGAAGTTTCCCTGTCTATTAGTTTTACTAGTATTTTACCCTGACCAATGGTAAATTTTCTAAGCTTACCTTCATACTCTGCTCTGATTTCTCTTTCTGCTTGTTTCATGAGCTTTTTCTTAGCCTTTTCGTTGGGTGCTGCTCTTAAAAGTGTATCATAAGCTTGTAGTTTCTGCCCTGCAAGCTTTGCGTAAGGGTAAACTTTCTTCACATATCGTACAAGTCTATTATATTTCCTTTGCTGGCGTTTTGTGCGTTTTTCTATAGTCCCTACAACATAATAAATTGGCAATGTAATATTTGGAATTGTATCATTATCCACCAATACACCATGAATTAAATGCTCGGTTTGAGCATTGGTTTCAAGGCTATTTAAACACAGAATAGTGATTAGTAAAATGGTGAAAATTTTATACATAAGGCAAATATAAGCAATTAATAGACCATTTTCTTAAATTACTATTGTGAATTTGCATTTTTTAATATGACTTAAAGAGCAATTAAATTATCTTTGTATAAAATTAATCACAAACTAACAACGATATGATGAATAAAATTTTAATCTTAATTTCTATATTTGTATTTTCTATAACTTCAATAATTGCTCAAGATATCAGTGCTTTATACGAGAAGCTTGATAAATCTGTGGTTGTAATTAAGGTTATAACAAGTAAAACAAAGGGTCAGGGTGATCATAGCGATAAAGTATCTTTTGGGTCTTTGGGTTCGGGAGTATTAATTGATGATAAGGGAACCATTTTAACGGCAGCTCATGTGGTAAATGGAGGTGACGAAATTATGGTAGTATTTGCCGATGGTCAAGAAATGAAAGCAAAAGTAGAGGGTGTGTCTAAAATGGCTGATATTGCTAAAATTAAAGTGATGGGGAGAATTAAAAACCCGTATCCTGCAAAAATGGGTAATAGCGATTTGACAAAAATTGGCGAAAAAGTAATGATAATTGGAAACCCTATGGGTTTAGAGCATTCTCTTTCTGTGGGTTATGTAAGTAGAAAAGAAAAGCATAAATCTCATACTAGCAATCTTACTAGAATTGAATTTTTTCAGACAGATGCTGCAATAAACACAGGAAATTCTGGCGGACCTATGTTTAATATGAATGGCGAAGTGATAGGGATTGTGAGTTCTATTATGTCTCGTTCTGGTGGTTTTGAAGGTATTGGATTTGTTGCTACTATTAATATTGTAAAAACGATATTAATTAATCAACGAAATAATTGGTTGGGGATTGATGCTCAAATTCTTTATGGGCCACTTGCTGTAGCTTTTAATGTACCTCAAGATGGTGGTGTGCTTATTATGAATGTTACAAAAAGTTCTCCAGCCTATTTTATGGGACTTAAAGGAGGAAGTATTGTTGCTATTATTGGTGGTGAAGAATTAACTATTGGTGGTGATATACTTCTTGAGCTTAATGATAAGAAATTAGATTCCCCAGAGAATATTTTAGTAGCATTAGATAGTTTAAACTCATTGAAGCCTGATGATAAGTATACATTTAAAGTACTTAGAATGGGTAAAATTGTTGATGTAAGTTGGAAGGTAAAATAAGAGTTTATAAATAGATAATGAAGCCTAATTTATATTTTATAAGAGTATAAATTAGGCTTTTATTATTTCAATAGTTATACTTTAAAAGCTACTGTTTGTATGACCGATGTTCTGTATTATCATGAATAAATCTTAGTTTCTAAAGAATTTTATATTATTTCATTTTGTAATGCAAATCCCCTCAAACGCTAGCTGTTATTATTAGCTTATGTCTAATTTTGTAACTATAAAATTATAGAAATTAGTATTAAGTATGGAAAGTAGATTAAAATATTTCTCAATATCGTTTTTTGCAATTATACTAGGGTTTAGTGGTTTGGTGATTGCAACTCATAAGGTAGAATTGAATTATAATATTCCTCACATTAGCAATTATTTAGGATTTGGAACACTAGCTATTTATGTGCTATTATTGCTTGTTTATTCGTCTAAATTAATGAAGTACCGAGCTGAGGTTAAGGAAGAATTAAGACATCCCATAAAGATGAATTTTTTTCCAACATTATCAATTAGCCTAATTCTATTGAGTATTGTTTTTCTAGGTTCTCACCCAGTACTTTCTAAATATATGCTATTGGTGGGAATGATTGCTCATCTGTTTTTTACAATATTTATATTGTCGGCATGGATAAAGCATCAACATTTAGATATCAAGCATAAAAATCCTGCTTGGTTTATTCCAGTTGTAGGTAATGTATTGGTGCCAATTTCAGCAATGACACATTTTCAGCCTGATGTTTCGTGGTTTTTCTTTAGCATAGGTATTGTTTTATGGATAGTGTTATATACCATATTTATGAACAGAGCAATATTCCATAAGCCACTTCCAGATAAATTAATGCCTACATTTTTTATTCTTATAGCACCTCCTGCAATAGGCTTTCTTGCTTATTTCAAAATGACTAGTCATATAGATGGTTTTGCTAAAGTGCTTTATTTCTTTGCTTTATTTATAGCCTTACAGCTATTTTATAATGTGAGACATTTCTCTAAAATAAAGTTTTTTCTTTCGTGGTGGGCATATTCTTTTCCCATAGCAGCACTTTCTACAGCAAGTTTTGTAATGTATGAGAATACCGAATTTATCTTTTATAAAATTATAGCAACAAGCTTATTCGTGTTTTTAGTAGGACTTATTTCTTACTTAATTTTTAAGACTATTAAGTGCATGATAAAGCATAAAATTTGTGTGCGAGAAGAAGATTAATAAACTTACTTTATAAAGAAAATCCCACCACCATCAAATAGAGGTCCGTCATAGAGCTCTATTATTTCATGATTAGAAGCTTTGATATATTCTTTAATTATTTCACCTTGTGGAAGGTGCTTTAGGCTGCCAATTAAGAAAACTATATTGTCAATAATTCCAGCGCAGCCACCAATAAAACCGTAGTCAAATCCGGGTAAAATTATTCCCTTAGGGTTAATGTATAAGCTTGAGTCTATTAAGCTTTGTATTTTATTATCGTTTGTGATAATATGTTCTTCACCTAGAATAATATTATTGCAATAGGCATAAGATTGCTTGCTTTGAACCCATGTTTTATTCTTTGCTATTTCTAGAATTTCGGGAGTACAATTATTTTTATTTCCAATAAAAATATTATCATTATTGGCTACATTATAAGAAGCTGTTGCAGGATATTTATTGCTTAATTTTTTGCTTCCAAATTGAAATTTAATATTGTTTTCCTTAAGTTTATCAATTAGTAACTTAGGACTTTCGGGAGCAATTATTAATTTATTATTATGCTGGAAAATAAAAATATCTGGATGACCAGAAATGGCTTCGTAAACAATATCAGAAGTTTCTAGCTCAAAGAGCTCACCATATTCTGATAATTTCTTCTTTGCATCTTCTGGAATTCTTTTATCAATAATAATCAACATTATATTCAAAAGATTTTAAGGAAGTATTAGACGTAAACTTCACTCTATTAAATTTTTCAAAAAGGCGTTTCCTGTTTGCTGCTTCGTAACCAATAGCGCTATTTAGCTGCTTTGGTGCTACGCTAATTCTAATATTTTTATCTACGGATTTAGAATTAATTAGAGTTTGAAGCTTTTTCCACCAAATTTCAGTAATTACTTTCTCTTTAAAGTTATACATACTTGGTCCGGCAACTAGTTCATTTTCCAAGAGATTTTCATCAGGATAAAGGCCAATTCTTAAAACTTTGACATTATTTTTCTCAAAAATATTGAAGATATCAGCACTTTGCAAAATAGCATCCTCAGTATTTATTGGAGTATATTTCTCCTTTAAATATAACTTATGAAGAGTGGTGTCTTTTATAATTAGGGTAGGGTATATTCTAGTTTCCGCAGCTCCCAAGTCTACAATTTTTTGGGCAGTTTGCTTTGCCTTTTCTAGATTATCGCCAGGTAAGCCAACCATCATTTGTAAGCCAAGGGTAAAGCCATTATTAATAACAAGAAAAAGAGTTTCTCGTTCAATTCTAAATGCATTAAGACAAGCAGCTGTAAAACACATCTCAGCTTACATAAAATCCAGGGATTCCAAAGAAATCTTCTCAGACATAACTACAAACAAACTGCAGAAACCACTTTCATTAAAGCTAAAGAAAATATACCCTCTAGCTCTCTGTGAAATCCGGGCAATCAAAGTCTTACCAGGAATGCATAAACCATTAGAAAAGAGAAAATCAGAAGACAAAGAAGAAAACCAAGATTCCAAGGAAGAAACCGAAGAAAACAAGGATTCAAAGTAAACGAAAAGCTTTAAAACTATATTCTAACACCTTAATTCATGCCTGCATAGCTCAGTGGTAGAGCATTAGTTTTGTAAACTAAGGGTCGGGGGTTCAACTCCCTCTGCAGGCTTTCAGTTTACCGAGCGAAGGCGAAGTTGCTAGACTGCAAAGGTATGAGAACAAAATTCGAATAAACCCTCTGCAGGCTTCTCATTCTAACCCAATCCAAAACTATCTGTAAACTCTGCAATCATCCTATACTTATCCAAAAAAGTATTCCCTTTATCTGTAATAGAATATGTCTTCCCCTTATCTTCCCTCTCAGCTTCAACAATAAAACCTTTCCCAATCAACTCATCTAAATATCCTTCCATCATCTGATGAGATAAATTAGACTTATACAAAATATGCGTTGGTTTTATTCTCCCACTTTTCTCTTTAATAACAACCAAGATATCTCTTATTACTTCTAGCCTATTTCGTTTTCTACTCATTTTTTAACAACCCTTACTAAATTAATTAAAAGTAAGGAATATGCAACTAACTCAATTAAATGGTCAACAACATAAGGAACCGGATTCAAAAAAGACAAAGCAAAACTCATTCTAGCAAAAAACAACAAAAGAAATGCTAACATCACTAACAATCCTTTCTTAGACCGATTAAACTTATCAAGATGATATAAGAAAACATAAAACAAAAGAATCGCAGCCACAAAATTAAATGAGATTCCAGCATGTTTACTAAATATCACAACAATAATGCTCAAAGAAGCAATCAAAACAAAAAACTTTTGATTACTAACATTAAAGGTCAAATAAGCAAGTAAAGACAAACCTAAAAGAAAAAAGAAAATATAGGCATATATCCAAATAGAACTAGGAATAATAACTTCACTAAGAGAAATCGTAATTATTTCCCCTCCTATCTGAGAAGAAGCGGCAAGTAAATTAAGAAAAGCAAGCAAAAAGTATGAAATAGAAATAGAAACAAAAGCAATACCCAAAAGCCTACAATCTCTTTCCTTACAAAGAGAATAAATTTTCAAAGAAAAAAAGGCAACTAACGCTGTTATAATACCAAATACTAATTCTAAAGCAATATCAAATCCAAAAAACCAACTTGGCACCAAATAGAAGTCTACCATTGTTATCCTCGATAAACCTCTTCCTTTATTAAACTTTCCAAAAACATATCACTAAAAAATGCTCTTTTTTCCCTTTTAAACCTTATGAAAGTTCTTTCTTTATTTACAATTCCTAATCCATTAATAAAGACTTTTCTTAAAAGAATTAAGAAAAAAAATGCAATCAAAAATTAAAACTTCATTTCACTGCGTTTGCCCAACGCAGTTAATGGTCCAAACTTCATTTATTTACCGTGCCCACTCAGCACGGTTCATATTCCCCGAAAAAGAGGGGAAACCACCCACAACTAGCAACCATAGCTTACATAGGTAAGTATGTCCGGCGCACGGACGAACAATTCTTTCTCGCCACCCTCTGTCGCTCCGTGCGCTCACCCTCTATTGAGGTGCTTTAATCATACGCTCACCCTCTATTGAGGTGCTTTAATCATACGCTCACCCTCTATTGAGGTGCTTTAATCATACGCTCACCCTCTATAATTATTCATCAACAAAACTAGCTTTTCCCCCAGAAACCAAAATCTCTGCAACCCCTAAATCAAGATTAGCCAAATCCCCTTTCTTAAACGGACCTACAACATTACCAGTCATATCAACAACTTGCTCAACATCCTCATTCAAAACAATCATTTTATTTCCACTACTCTCAACTTCTTTAACCCCATTCATCAAATCATTCATATTCTTTTCCTCTTTCTCAACAGCACTAACAAGCTCTTCAAATAACTCTTTCTCAAATTCCAACATATTACTAAAATCCCTTTTCATAATGCCTGTCTCAGCAGCAACAAAAACCAAATTCAATATTTTCTTCTTCCTCCTCAACATTAATTCCTTAAATATGCCCTTAGAATTCTCAAATTGCTTCTTAGCCCTTAAAACAGAATCAGAAAACATATCTCCTCCAACAAGCTCAAATTCCTTTTTCTTCTCCCCAAAATACTCACCAACCTGTCCTACAAAATCCTTCGGGATTTTTTGTAATTGCTCTGAATATTTCTCTTTCCTCAATATCTCATACAACTCAGCATAATCTAACATGTTAATTCTGACTTTTAGAGATTTATAATCATTTGGCTACTATTTAGCAAACAAAGTCTGATCTAATAACTTCCTAGAAACAATCTTCCTTCCCTTCAATCCTTCTTCTTCAATAAATCTCTTATCTCCTTCCTTACCTGGATAAATTAAGACAGGAACAGCCCCATCAGAATGTGCTTTCAATCTACAAGAAGTAACATGATCAGAAGTCACAACCAACTTCCCAGAATATCTTACAATAAACCATCTCAAAAATCCAAAGAACCTTTTATCAATCAACTCAATCATCTTAACTTTATCAGCAGGCTTATTATCATGCCCAGGAATATCTGTCTCCTTTAAATGAACATAAAAATAATCATATTTCTTATGATTTCTCCTAATCATCCTAACAGCATTCTTTATTGCTTTATTCAAACCAGAATACAAATTAGCATATACATCAATCCCCTTCATTTTAGGATATCTAAATTTCCAAGAATCCATTTTCATTTCCTTAGAAATCCCAGACTCCAAGGCATTATAATTCAAACCCATCCACTTTCCTTTTAATTTCTTAAACCCAGGAAGGGAATTTCCAGGATCTCTACATAAAATAAAATTAGCAGAATAAAGTCCTTTCTTAGCTCTAATTCCATTCAAAGGATGTTTATCTAAAATTTCATGGCTCTGTCTAATAAAACTATTAACTAATTCCGCACTTAATTTAGAATCATCTTCATCATCCATTGGTTTTGAAAAAACAACCCTCCTACTTCCCATTGCAGTAACACCTTGCCCATAAAATGGGTCAACATTGGTGATATTATCTGAAAACCCTCCTCTAAAAACTAAAATTCCACGATGCTGAATACCTGGATAAAATTCAAATTTAAACGGCAACTTAACCTTATCATTAATCTCTTTAGCCAAAATCTCTGCTTCCTTATTTGTTAAAGTCCTCCCAGCTCTTGAATCCAAAACTTCTCCTTGCAAAGAATCAACAGTAGCAAAATTAGTCCTAAAAACCAAGTCTCCTTTTGTCAATTTAATCCCCATTCCAGAAGCTTCTAAAGGCCCCCTTGTAGCTTCCCTATAATCATAACCAAATAAACTAACAACAGCACTAGAAGATTCAGGAACAATCCCTTCCTTAACAGGATAACAATAATCTATTTTACTCTTACCCGCAAACCAATCAAGATTAGGAGTTTTAGCAGATTGCAATGGCGTTATTTGACCTAAAGACTGACATCTTTCATCTGCAACACCATCAAGAATAACAAATACACCTTTCATACTATATCAAAACCCCTGAAGATTATAAACATTATGAATCTCAAATGCATTAATACTCTAGGATGACAAAATAATCACTTTTTAACTGCAGAAATAGAATATACTGTTTCGTGATACAAATGTTCAACCCTTATTCTAGCAAAACCATTTTCTCTCAACAAAGAATAAGCACTAGTAGAAGAATCAACACCGTCAGAATTCAAAGAAAGAATATTATATTTTTCCAAAACGCTAATCTCTGCTGGAGAAAAACTAAATTCTCCAGATTCCAAGGCAGCCCACAATTCATTAGAAGCCAAATTATCAAATGAATCTTGTAAGTTCTGTTCCACTCCAGTTATGGCTACAATTCCTCCAGGTTTTAATGCATTACTAATTCCAGCAACAACCCTTTGTTTATCCTTATAAGGAAACCCAAAAGAACCAACGCAAGTAACAGCGTCAAATTGGTTAATATAATCTAGTGAACGAACATCTCCCTTAACAAGATTTAAGGTCCCAAGTAAACTAGTTTCCACTTTTTTCCGGGCATATTCCAAACTATCCTGAGAAATATCAACACCATGCACTTCCTTGCCAACCTCAACAAGTAGTCTAGCTAAATTTCCAAAACCAATACAAAGATCCAAAATCTTCTGCCTCTGCCTTACATTTCCAACTATAGATTCTAATTGCTCATTAGCAAAAGAGGGCACGCTGAAAATCCTATCGGCAACAGGCAGGGTCTCAGCATTCCATTCAAATTCCATAAATTTCTGTCAAAAAACTAGCTTTTAAATCTTTCCAACAACCAAAAACTTCTTAATCTCAAAATCCTGAATATAACCATGTTCTCAGGCTTAAAAAACAAGCTAAAATCATTCCTAGGAAAAAAGGAAAAACCTAGCAAGGCAGATAAAGAAAAGTCTAAACCAGCTAAAAAAGAAACCAAAAAACCAGAGAAAGTAAAAGAAATAAAAGAACAACTACCCTCAGACAATCAATTAAAAGAACAAGCTCAAGACCTAGAAGAACCCCAAGTAGAATTTAATCCAGGAACCCAAAAATATGAACCAGTACTAGATCAAGAAAAAGAAATCCCAGCAAAACCAGGATTCTTCTCAAAAATAATCAAAGGCACAACCTCTCTAAAAAAAGAGCATGTTGATGAAATTCTAGAACCTCTGGAGTTAATTTTGCTAGAAAATAATGTTAATCTATCAACAATAGATAAGATAAAACAAGATTTAGAAAAAGACCTTGTGGGAATAGAAATAAAAAAATCAAATATTCAAGAAACAATCCAAGAATCTCTAAAAAAATCAATCCAGGAAGTTCTAATAGAACCTCCAAACCTTCTAGAAGCAATAAAAAAGAAAAACAAAACCTCAGATATCTACACAATTGTTTTCTTTGGAATCAATGGCTCTGGAAAAACAACAAGCATAGCCAAACTAGCTAGCAAACTCCAAAAAGCAGGAATAAAACCAGTCCTAGCAGCAGCAGACACTTTCAGAGCAGCTTCAATAGAACAACTAAAAACACATGGCAACAAACTAAAGATTCCTGTAATAGCCCATGATTACGGATCAGACCCTGCAGCAGTTGCATTTGACGCAAAAGCATACGCAACAAAACACAAACTCCAAGTAGTCTTAATAGACACTGCAGGAAGAATGTACACAAAATCAAATTTATTAAAAGAAATGGAAAAGATAATCCGAATTTCAAAACCAGACCTAAAAATCTTTGTAGCAGAATCAATAACAGGAAATGACGCAACAGAACAAGCATCCACTTTTAACGAAGAAATAGGAATAGACGGAATTATTCTAACAAAATCAGATGTGGATGAAAAGGGGGGAGCAGCTCTCTCTGTTTCCCAAGTAACAGGAAAACCAATTTACTTCTTAGGAACAGGCCAAGAATACTCAGACTTAAAAGATTTCTCAAAAAAAGATATTATCAAAAATCTTGGTTTGGATTAACCATCAATTAATAGATAAAATCAAACAATCAGATACCTTTTTAAATTCAAATTATAATAAATAATTAAGATGAAAAGACGATTAATCTTAGCAATAACATTAATTCTATTAATTTGGATAGCAATATTTACTTCTGCAAATCATATAGAAACAGATATCCAAAATTATGGATTAGAAATCTCTGAAGGTTGGAATCTTATGAGTAGAGACCATTTCTTCTGGAGTACTTATGGAGATATAAATGATTGCTCAAGCAATTTCAAATATGGATATTTTTATGACCCTTATCAAAAAGAATACTTTGGTGGGAAGTTTAGGGGAATGGAAGGAAGAAATTACCCAGGATCACCAAGCTCTAGAAATCACATATATGACTTTGAAGATTCTACCTCTAACGATAAGTTTGCAGAAATTTATGATGGCAAACTAGATTACTTAGATGCGATGTGGGTTTATTCATCTAAAGATTGCAAATTGGAATCAGAAAGAGAATTACTTAGCTATTCAACTTATTATAAAGAATTTCCAGATTTTGAATTAGAGGACATCAAGGCAATTAAACTATTAGAAGGATGGAACTTTTTTTCTATCCCACATAGTTGGAAAGATGGAGATTCACTTAAAAATTACTTGGGTAATTGTGATGTAACAAGGGCAGCATTATGGGATAAAGATTCTCAAAAATGGAAAATAGAACAAGAGAACGAAGATGTTTCAAATATATTAGATGAAATAATTATATCTCCAAGTATTCGTGCTAGCCATTATTCATTATTATTAAAAGTAAGCAAAACTTGTAACCTCGGATATACTAAATCAATACAAACCCCTGCCCCAGAATTGCAAGACAATTCAATAACTCATATTTGTACAGATAGTGATGGTGGAGAAAAATATTATATTAAAGGATTCACAAAAGGATTAAACGCATTTAGAGAAGGAAGCAAGGCAACAGATTTTTGCATTTATTACGGAAATTATGGAAGTAGTGGATATGGACAATATTTAGAACAAGGACAAGAAGCAGTAGTTGAATACTTCTGCAATGATAAAGGAGACGTTAGAGATGATATACATATTTGTGAAAACGGTTGTCAAGATGGTGCATGTATTGAATAAAAGGATTTTCTCAAAATCTAAAATCATAAAAAACATAGGTTTAGATTAATCATTGTCAGAAGAATAACAGGGAAAATGCCTTTCAAATAAAAAAGGATGAATATTTCTTTTAGCACAATCAGCAAGGGATTCCTTAGGCATTTTTTCAAGAATAGCTTGCACTTCAGCTCTACGATTCTCATAATCTCTTAAATCCTCTAATCCTCCACTAATCTTATTCCTATCTGCAAGAGGTTTACCATAATTCTCAGCAAATACACTTCCAGGTTTTAATATAAAAAGCCGATAAAAACCATTCTTACTAGGTTCCTCAGTCATAAATACTGCACCCCTAAGAGTAGCCTTACGAAAAACATCAGCCAAAATCATTGAATCTGTAGCGGGGATAGGATTAATTTCTATAAGTTCATTACTCTGTACAACTCTATTTTTCATTTCTGAATCATCAAAATGAAATCTACCATGCACATAACTTCCAACAAATACCATATAAAAAATCCAAAAACCTCATTAATAAAGCTTTTCTTCAAACCACAACTTTAAAAACATCTCCTTAACTCAATATATTATGTTAGATAAACTATCATCTGCAATAAAGAAAGCAACAGACAAAATAGCGAATGCTGTCTTTCTAGACAAAAATCTTCTGGACTCTGTAGTTAAAGAATTACAAAGAGCACTAATAGAAGCAGATGTTAACATTCAATTAGTTCTTGAAATAACAAAAAAAATCAAAAAAGAAGCACTGGACGAGCGTATTAAAGGAATAGAGAAAAAAGAACATCTAATCAAACTCTTACACGACGAACTTCTAACAATACTAGGCAAAGAAAAAGAAATCAAATTAGGAAAACAAAATACATTCTTAATGCTCGGGCTTTACGGAGCAGGAAAAACAACAACAATCAGCAAACTAGCACTTTACTATTCAAAAAGGGGACAAAAAGTCTGTGCAATTGGTCTTGACGTCCACAGACCAGCAGCTTCAGACCAATTAGAACAACTAGGTAAGCAAGGAAACTTCACAGTCTTTGTTGATAAAAAAGAAAAAGACCCAATTAAAATCTGGAAAAAATACCAAGACAAACTCAAAGATTATAATTTAATATTGGTAGACACTGCAGGACGAGACGCTCTAGATTCAGATTTAATAAAAGAAATAGAAGCTATAAATAAAATAGCAAAGCCAACAGAAACTCTTTTAGTAATGACTGCAGACATTGGACAAACGGCAAAAACCCAAGCTTCAAAATTCAAAGACTCTGTGAATATAACTGGAGTTATTATAACAAGAATGGATTCAACTGCAAAAGCAGGAGGTGCATTAACAGCTTGCCATGAAGCAAAGGTCCCAGTAGTATTTATAGGAACAGGAGAAAAGCCACACGATCTTGAGCATTTCGACCCAGAATCATTCCTATCTAGGATGCTTGGAATGGGAGATCTAAAATCATTGATGGAAAAAATCCATTCAATCCAAGACTCAAAGAAATTAGCCAAGACTCAAAAAAATCTAGAACAAGGCAAACTAACATTACATGATGTTCAAGCCCAATTAGAATCCATGGAATCTTTAGGAAGCATGGACAAAATACTAGGCATGGTGCCTGGATTAGGAAAAGCAAAAGATAAAATCACTCCAGAACAAATGGAACAACAACAAAAAAAGATGAAGAACTACAAAAATGCAATCTCCAGCATGACCAAGGAAGAAGTAGAAAATCCAGAACTCCTAGAAAAACAGACTTCAAGAATGTCAAGAATTGCAAAAGGCTCGGGAACATCAACTACAGATATCAGGAATCTAATCAAACAATACAAGATGCTTAACGAACTAGTGAAAAACCAATCCGCAATGGCTGACGGAAGTTTAGACCAAAAAACACTGATGAAAATGGCCAGAAAGCTCGGAAAGAAAGGCATTAAGTTCTAATTTTTCCTAAATAAACTTATCAGAAATATTTAAATACTATAGCGTCCTATAACTAATTATAAGAAGTTATAATAAGATGCCCACAACAATACAAGTATCTAACGAAGTAAAACAAAAGCTAGAAAAAATGAAGCTTTTTGTTAGAGAATCATACAATGAAATAATCGAAAGAATGATAGAAGACGAAATGGAATTAAATGAAAAAACAAAGAACGAAATAGAGGAACGTAAAAAAAGTTCCAAGCTAATTTCTCACAAAGATGTTAAAAAAAGATTGGGGATCTAATGTACGAAATTCATTGGGAAGAAAAAGCATTACATGAATTAGAAAAATTGGAATCCAGAGTTTCTTCAAGAATATTCAAAAAGGTTGAATCCTTAAAAGAAGGATTAAACTTATCAGATATCAAACGTCTAAAAAGCTCAGATGATTTTAGACTAAGAGTTGGAGATTACAGAATTATTTTTTCTTTTGAAAATAATATAATTACAATATGGAAAGTAGGACACAGAAAACATGTTTATGATAAATTTTAAACATTCTCAAGCTCAACATCAAACACTTTCAACTCCTCACCAACATCTTCAAGAATCCTCAGCTTCCCAGAAACCAACTTCTCTCTCTTCTTCTCTTCCTTAATCCTATCCTCGTTCAAACCCTCAACATCCCTAACTAACTTACCAATCTTATCCTCAATCTCAAACCCAGGACTTTTAGCAAGTTTACAACCCCTAACTTTCTCCAACAAACCAACAACCTCTTCAAACTTCTCACCAGCCTTTTCTTTATTATCTAAACTTTGGATTACCTTTCCTAAAATCTCATTATCCTTTTGAAAACTTTCCTTAAAACTAAATCTATAATTATTAATCGCCTCCATCTCTTCCTTATTTTTATGCCAAGCTTTAGCAAGAACTTTGAAATCAATCATCTCTTTCAAAGTTCTAATCTCAATACCTAATTTAACATTATCTCCTTCCAATGTCTCTTTCATTTTCTCCCAAGACTTATACTCATCACTTTTCTTAATCTCAACAACATCTCCTTTCAAACCTTCTATTGTATTATTCAACTCAGCAATCTCCTTATCATTCTTTCCAATTCCGTCATTAATTCCATTTATCATCTCATCCCCGTATTCCAAATTTCTAAACTTCTCATTCAACTCCTTAATTTTTGAAACATTATCCATCAATTCCTTATTCTCAACCTTCATCCTATCCAAATCCCTAAAAAAATTCTTAATGCCTTCTTGAAGCACTGCTAATTCTTTCCCTATCAAAATAGTCGCCTTCTGATAACTCATTCCAGCCTTCTTCTCAAAAGCCTTAAACAAATCTAGAATCCTGGCCTCATTAAACTCTTCCAATTCCTCTAAGCTACTAACAAGCCCATTCAAATAACTAATATAATTATCTAAATTTTCCCTAACAATCAACTTTAGTCTTTCCTCTGCTTTTACCTTCTCCCAATCTATTTCTCCAACAATTTTTATCCCATCTTTCAACTCTTTAATCAATTCAGAAATCCTAGAATTAATAGAATCATGAAAGACCTTCTCATCATTATCCAAAACAGAAGTCTTAGTTTTGCCCCAATCAAATAACTTTTCATAACTAATCTTTTCAATTTCCTTTACTACTGGTTCTTCCTTCTTTCTCTTAAATAAATCAAAAAATCCCATGTAAAATCTAATTACAGACCTAATTTAAACCTTCTCACTAAAATTAATCCCTATCTCTATTAAAACAATCCCTACAATAAACAGGCTTTCCTTGTGTAGGCTTGAAAGGAACTTCACAATCTTTCTTACATTTTGAACATACAGCTTTATGCATTTCAACAGGCTTCCTATCAAATCCGCCTCCGCCTCTATTTCCTCCGCCTCTAAATCCTCCACCATCTCTATTTTTATTAAATCCTCTATTTCCTCCGCCTCCGCCTCTATTTCCACCAAATCCTCCTCCCCTAGAACCTCCTCGGTTTCCTCCAGATCCACCACGGCCTCCGCCTCTACTTCCGCCAGATCCGCTTCGGTTAAAACCTCCACCACGGCCTCCGCCTCTACTTCCGCCAGAGCCTCCTCTAGAACCTCCGCGATTTCCTCCAGATCTATTTCCTTGTCCTTCCATTATCAATACCCACAATTAACAGGGCTTTTAAACCTTCCCAAAAACATTAAAACCTAATTAATTAACTATCAACATGGAAAAAGTAATCGCAAGAGGAGCAGAAGCCGTAATAATCAAAACCGTGGATTCAATAACTAAAAAAAGAATCTCTAAAGGTTACAGAATAGAACAATTAGACACCAAACTTAGAAAAAGAAGAACCAAAGCAGAAACCAAAATCCTAGAAAAAGCATCTAAGCTAATCCCTGTTCCAGAAGTAATAGATAAGGATACTTATGAAATCCAAATGTCTTTTATCCAAGGAAAAAAACTATCAGATCACCTAGACTCCATTAAAAATCCAACAACAATCTGTAAACAAATAGGGAAATCTCTAGCAATCCTCCACAATAATGGATTAATACATGGAGACTTAACAACATCAAATTTAATTCTAAAACAAGAAAAAGTATACTTCATAGACTTCGGACTGGGATTCCATTCAGATAAACTAGAAGATAAGGCAGTAGACCTTCATTTAATAAAACAAGCCCTAGAAGCTCGGCATTCTTCCAAATTCAAAACCTACTTTCAAGCAATTCTAACGGGATACAAAGAATCCAAAGACTACAAAAGAACGATAGACAGACTGAAAAAAGTAGAAGCCAGAGGCAGATATAAGAAACAATAGCCCTACCCGGATTCGAACCGGGGTCTGCGGCCCCAAAAACCGCCATACTTGACCACTATACTATAGGGCTATATTATTCATACATAAAATCCATTTAAAAACTTAAGCAAAACCTTTTAAACCCATTTTCCAAGAATTAACATGGAAGAAAAAGCATCCTGGATTAAAACAAAACCAGCAGAAGTAGAGAAGCTCATCTTAGACCTAGCTTCAAAAAACATATCTCCTGAAAAAATAGGGCTAATTCTAAGAGACGAACACGGAATTCCAAAAACAAGAATTATCACAAAAAAGAAAATCTGCGAAATACTAAAAGAAAATAAAATAGAAACAAGCCCTGAAAAAAATAATATTGAAAAAAAGATTGATAACTTAAAAAAGCATTCTGAAATAAACAAACATGACTATACTGCAAAACGTAGATTAGTCCAAAGAATTGGTCAACTCAGAAAATATAAGTAAACGTACAATTTCAAAAAGAGGGATTTTAATGTTAGAAAAGATAAAACAAGCGATTAGCAAATTAGATGAATTATCAAAAACAAAACCAATTAAAATTATTTCTCATAATGACGCAGACGGAATAACCTCTGCATCTATTTTCTCTAGAGCATTAAATCGAGCAGGATACAAATTTTCTTTAGAAATAGTAAAATCTCTAGACCAAGAATACATAGAACAATTACCAGAAAATCAAATCTTAATTTTCCTAGACTTGGCGTCTGGTTCATTAGAATATTTAGAAAAGAAAAAAACAGAAATCTTTGTATTAGACCATCACGAACTCGCAAACACTAACATTCCAAATAATGTTACAATGATAAATCCCCATTTACACAAAGAGGAAAATATCTCAGGAGCAGGAATCTGTTATCTATTTGCTAAAACTCTCTCCCCACAAAATCAAGACCTTGCAACCTTAGCAGTTATTGGAATGGTCGGAGATCAATTGGGAAAAGAACTAACAAAAACATATAGACAAATATTAGAAGATTCAGAAACCACAATAAAAAAGGGACTCATCTTATACCCTGCTACAAGACCATTAGATAAAGTTCTAGAATACTCTTCCTCATTATATATTCCAGATGTAACAGGCTCATTCGCAGGAACACTTGGATTACTAAGAGATGCAGGAATAAAAAAAACTCAAACATTTCCATCTCTAGCAGAATTAACAGAAGAAGAAATGGCCTCATTAATAACCGCAATAATGCTAAGAAAATTAGGAGATATTAATGAAGAAAAAATTATTGGAAATCTATACTTAATAAAATTCTTTAACAAACTAGAAGATGCAAGAGAAATTTCAGCCCTTGTAAATGCGTGCTCAAGAATGGGCGAGCCAGGAACAGCACTTGGATTCTGTTTAGGAAACAAACAAGCAAAAAAACAAGCTGAAAAAATATATGCTACATATAAAAGAAGCATTGCAGCAGCAATGCGTTACATAAATGAAATAAATAAAATAGAAGGTAAAAATTACACAATAATTAATGCTCAAGATAAGATAAAAGATACAATAATCGGGATAACTGCCTCAATAATGTCTCATTCTCCTTTATACCCTGAAGGAACAGTAATAATTGCTATGGCTTATAATGAAGACAAAATAAAAGTATCAGCCAGATTAGTTGGCAATAAAGGAAGAAACGTCAGAGAAGTCTTAACCAAGGCAACAATACCATTAAATGGTGAGGTCGGGGGACATCCAGGAGCAGCTGGCTGTCTTATACCAAAAGACAAGGAATCAGAATTCACATCTTCCTTAAAAAATATCCTAGAAGTCGAATTTGTGAAAGTAGAAGCAAATTCTTAAAAACCCTCTCCCATACTAATTTCTATGCCAGAATCCAAATTCCTCAGAATAAAATGCCCAAGATGTGCTAATCCACAAATAACTTTTGGGAAGGCATCTACAAGAGTAAAATGCAAATCATGCAATAAACTCCTTGTAAAAGTAACAGGAGGAAAAACAAGGATTAAGGCATCCGTAAAAGAAGTACTATGACATTAGAAGAAAACCAAGCAGTATTATGTACTGTAAAAAGAATAGAAGGAACCACAGTATTCCTAGAACTACCTGGAGGCATCCAAGGAACAATGATTTTCTCAGAAGTATCTCCAGGAAGAATCAGAAATATCAGAGAATATGTTGTTCCAAATAAAAAAGTTGTTTGTAAAATATTAAGAATAAGAAGCAACAACATAGAACTTTCATTAAGAAGAGTTACTTCAAGAGAAAGAGATGAAATCCTAGAAAAATACAAAAAAGAAAGACAATTCAAAAGCATGCTTAAGCCAATATTAAAAGATAAAACTCCAGAGGTCTTTGAAAAAATAAAATCTCAAAATGACATAATTGAATTTATAGAACAAGCAAGAAAAGATCCAAAAATACTAGAAAAATTCTTTAGCAAACTGCAAGCCCAGCAACTAGCCAAAATCCTTGCAGAAAAAAAGGAAAAAGATAAAGAAGTAAAAAAGATTATAACAATCACTTCAACATCCCCATCAGGAATAAAAGATATTAAAGAAATCTTAGAATCAAAGGAAGCTGAGATAAAATACAAAGGCTCTTCTAAATTCACAATAAAAATAACAGCCAAGGATTATAAAACAGCCAACAATATCTTAAATTCCATATTAGATGAAATAAAAGAGAAAGCAAAAAAACTTCACGCCAGCTTGGAAATCAAAGACATAAAGACTAAATAAAATGCCAAACAAACTAAAATTCTACATCTCTGAAAATAAAAAAGTTTACACATTAAAAGACAAGATTAACAACACTCCAACAAAACCAGCCCATTATAAATTCATAAAAATCAAAGACGCTCCAAAATCAAATTAACTTCTTCTGACTAATCTCACCCTTCACAATTCCCATATCCTTTTCCCAGTCATCTGCCAATGACCTTTTATAAATAATAGCGGCAGGATGAAACAACGGAATCAATTTTATCTTTAATCCTGAAATCTCAATCGTCCTAACTTTTCCATGAACACTAGTAATTCCAGGCATTTCTTTCATCTTATCAACATCACCCAAGGCTAAAAAAAACTTAGTAGCATAATTCCCCAAACTACAAACAACCTTTGGCTTAATATCTTGAATTTGTTTCAACAACCAAGGGGTGTGTGCTCTAATCTCCTCTGGCATAGGATCCCTATTCTCAGGAGGCCTACATTTCAAAATATTAGCAACGTAAACATCATCTAATGATAAACCAACTTTCTCCAACAAACCATCTAAGTTCTTTCCAGCAGCCCCAACAAAAGGCAATCCTTGTTCATCCTCATTCCTTCCAGGAGCCTCTCCAACAAACATAATGTCTGCATTTTCATTTCCCTTTCCTATGACAACATTCTTACACAACCTACAAATTTCAGTTTCTTTAGCTAATTCTATTACATCCATAAAAAATCATAACCTTTTCCTTTTTAATAATTTACCAATTTTATCATAAACCATTTCATCATATGCGATTCCTATATGTCCAATAGAATCAACTTCAATAAACTTCACCCCATTTACTTTAGATGAATCAATAGGAACAACCTCATCATATCTTGTTGCAATTGAACAAACATTATCTTTTCTAAAAAATTTCAATTTCTCCAAAAATCTCTTATTCACTAACTGCCTTGGAGACTTAAACATAAATCCAAAATAACCAATCCAAGTCCCTTTAAATGGGCTTGAGATAGATACAAACCTCTCAATTTTATCTTTATTCTTCTTCCAATAAAGCAATCCTATCAACCCTCCAATACTATGACCTATAAAAATAAACTTCCCAATCTTATTCTTCTTAACATAAATTTCAAGGTCTAATGCAGATTTATTAATATCTTGCAATTGCATTCCAAAACAAGGAACATACACCTTATACCCTTTAGACTCAAAATAATTCTGCATCCTATCAAACATCTTCTCAGTAGCCATAAATCCAGGCATAATCACAATTGGATATTTCTCTCTTTTGTTGCCTTTCTTAAAAAGACTTCTTTCAAAAACAGGAAAGCCCAAAAAATAAAGCCCATCTAAAATCCCAGAATATATTTTTTTCAAAATCCCCATAATAAATCAAGCAAAAATCAATTTATATTAATTCCTATATCAACAATAAACTTTTAAACCCATTATTCCAATTCTCACCATGGAAAAAGAAAGAACATTAATATTAATAAAACCAGACGGAGTAAAAAGAAATCTTATAGGGGAAGTAATCAAAAGATTTGAAGCTTGTGGTCTAAAAGTAGTAGCAATGCATATGACTCAGCCAACAAAAGAACAAATGGACAATCATTATCCAAAAGAAGATGCTTGGATTACAGGTCTAGGTAATAATACTATTAGAAGCTATAAAGAATTTGAAATGCCAACAACATTAATAGAAGATTTTGGAACAGAAAACCCATTAGAATTAGGAAAAATGGTTAGAGAATGGCTTCTAGATTACATGGTTTCTGGCCCAATAGTAAAAATAGTAATTCAAGGACCTCATGCTGTTAAAGTTGTAAGAAAAATAGTCGGTCCTACAATCCCCTCTTTTGCAGAAGGTGGAACAATTAGAGGAGACCTAGCCTTAGATTCTCCAGACTTAGCAAACTCCAAAAAAAGAGCAATACAAAACCTAATCCACGCCTCTGGAAATATAAAAGAAGCAGAACATGAAATTCAACTCTGGTTCAGCCCAGAAGAACTACATGATTACCAAACCGGACACGACGCAGTCTACTCTGGAGCTTAATCCTAACTCTTTTAAACCCCGCAACTTTTCTTTCTTAGTCCCCATAGTTTAGTGGATAGAACATAACCTTGCGGAGGTTAAGACCGGAGTTCGATTCTCCGTGGGGACATCAGTTACGGAGAATTTCAATTACTTCAATCTTAATTATTTTAATCCCTTTAAAATTACAACAATCCAAACATTTTTAAACCACTTTAATTACACAAAAACGAAAATGACAAATCAAAACGGAAAACATATTGCTCCAAGAAATTACCTAGAGATAGCAAAAGCCACGATATATGGTATAGTAGATATAATTCTCCCTCAAGGCAGACAAGAAACATTTGAACCAGGATTTTTAGAAACCCTAGGAATGTCAGAAAGAGCACAAGCTCAAACAATAAGAGTTGGTTCAGATGTTCATATCCATATTCCAGAGACAACTAATAGTGGTAATCCTCACGCATTAACAAACGAAATGGGTGATAGGGCAAGAGACCAATGGAACGTAAGTGGGATATGGGACTGTCCTAGAACTGGCTATGTGATGGCGGGAGTCACACACCCTACAGGACAAAGTTCAGTAGTTAAAGCTAGATACTTAAATAATAATCAGAAAAATCCTTAAACCTCGTCAACAACACCTTTTTCACTAACAAAAAATACAGCCTCATTATCAGGCAAATTAGGACTATCAATCAACTTTGCAACTCTACTTCCTTGTTTCCCTCTTCTTAAATAAATTCTATAAGTGCTCGCATGTCCAACAATATTTCCACCAATAGGAGTTGTAGGATCTCCAAACATCATTGCAGGATTACTCATAACTTGATTAGTAACAAAAACAGCAACATTACTTTTCTCAGCAAGCTTCATCAAATTATGCAAATACCTATTCAACCTCTGTTGTCTATCCGCTAATTGCCCTCGTCCTGCAAACTCTGCTCTAAAATGTGCTGTTAAAGAATCTATAACAACTAATTTAATTGGTTCTCCTTCCTTAATCATCTCAGCTATTTTATCAATCAATAATATTTGATGGTCTGAATTAAATGCCCTAGCAACTAAAATATTCTTCAAAACTTTCTCAGAATTCGCCCCAATTCCTTCAGCAATCTGCCTAATTCTTTCAGGCCTAAAAGTTCCCTCTGTATCAATATAAACAGACTTTCCATTACTCCCTCCTTTATCTTTAGGCAACTGAGCATTAACAGCCAATGTTAATCCTAATTGAGTCTTCCCACTTCCAAAAGCACCATATGCTTCTGTAATAGACTTACTTTCAATACCCTTACCTCCAAGCAAATCATTAAAGTTCTGGCTTCCTGTTGTAATATAATGAACATCCTGCCTCCTCTTATCAAACTCAACACCATCTGTAAACCCTAACTGCATCATATCTCTAGCAGCCTGAATAGCTTTTCTAGCAACAGCAGCCCCAACACCAGCCATCTCAGCCAAATCACTAGGACTCATAACAGCAAGACCCATTAAATCATAAACACCAGCAGCCTCCAATTTTGAAGCAATCCCAGGCCCAATTCCAGGAATATCTGTTAATCCTTTTTCTTTTTCTTCCCCTTTATCTTTAATCTCTTCCTTTTTATCCTCTTTCTCTTTAACCATATTTTATCCTAATTCAGGCAGTATATAAATTTTATATCAATTAAAAACAACATTCAGACCTTAGCTTCAAGCTCCTTAACAACTTCACCAACATTCAAATCCTCAACACCATTCATCACCAACTCAGCCCTATTGAAAAAAGAATTCATCCTAACATTTCCAAGAAAATGTTTTTCTTCCCCCAATATTTCTCCTTTCTTAGCTTCAAATTCTTCCAATGAAAATATCTCCTCCTGACTAAATCCAAGCTTCTTTATATCTTCACCAAATAAAACACCTCTAATATTCTCTGTTCCATCATCCAAAACCAAATTCACCACAGCCTTCTTCTCCCCAGAAGTTTTATCTTCAAAATATCTTGGATCAAAAATCTGCACCACAATACCTCTTACATTAACATCTTGTCCAACTTTAAAATCTTTAATCTTAATATCATTATATTGTTTCCCAGAAACAACCTCATCAATAACTTCATCACTTTTCTTTATGTCTGAAAATCCCGATAAATGCAATTCCCCATTCTGTCTAACACCCCCATTAATAATCTCAACAACATCTCCTTCTTTTATCTCCCCTTTTTCAATCAACTCAATATGATGTAAATCCCATAGTGCTACTCTAGTATTCGCAGAATCATCAGCTAAGATAAAACTAGCAACTTTCCCTTCTCTTCCATTCTTATTAAATTCTCTAACAGGAAATACTTGAATTAACTTACCAACAACATTAGCTCTTTTCATTCCCTCAACTAATTCTGAAATCTTCAACCTTTCATTATCAAAAACAATTCCAAGCTCTGCAGCAACAATTTGAGCAGCCCCTTCTTTTGATATTAACCCTGATAATTTAGCCCTTTTAGCCTCAACCTTCCTTTCAATCTCTCCTTTTTCAACACCAGCAGATCCAGCAATCCTATCCAACAACTTTCCATAATTATCCATGTCCTCTCAAACATCTGTGCATTTAAAAGAATTGTTGTACCAAAATTTATAAACTCCTCTTATTAACTACAATCATGTCAGGAGTAGTCGCCTTAATAATAAAAATAATGCCTTCTTCCCCAGAAACAAATCTAGAAGAAATCAAGCTTTTAGCAACTAAAAAACTAGAAGCAGAAGGGGCTCAAAACATCACATTTGAAGAAAAACCAATTGCCTTTGGATTAAAAGCAATATTTGTTAAATTTGCATGGGAGGAAGAAAAATCCACAGACTTAGCAGAATCAATCCTTTCTTCAATAGAAAATGTCTCCTCTGTTAGTATAGAAGATTACAGAAGAGCATTCGGATAAGATTTACTCTATTCAAGCCTTATTCTCTACAGACAAAAATCCAACTAATAAAAATCTAGCACCCATCACAATCAAAATCCAAGGATATAGAAAAGCAGGAATAACATAAAACGGCAATACTTCTGTTGAAGATAAAATCAATAAAGCTCCAAGAATCATTGCTACAATCCCAATCAATTTATTAAATCTAATAAACCCTAATGCAATAATAACAATTCCTAAAAGAATAGGTGAGAATAAAAATCCAGGAACAGAATCAGAAATATCAGAAGAAATAAAACCAGAATTATTTGCAATAAAAAATCCCCCTATTAAAATAGCTGCAATACCTAAGAAAACTAATAATCTATTCATAATCTAAATTAAATAATAAGCTATATAAAACCTGCTCTTTTTCTAATTACATGGCACTTACTAAAGAACAAATAAAGGAATTAAAAAATCAACTAGCAGAACAAATCCAACACCTCCCAGAAGATCAAAAAGAACAGGCATCAAAACAAATAGAAGAAATGTCTCCAAAAGCTCTGGAATCCATGGTTCAACAACAACAATCCCAATCAACACAAAAAGTATTTCGTTCAATAGTTTCAGGAGAAATTCCTTCAAGAAAAATTGATGAAACTCCTCAGGCCATTGCAGTCCTAGACATAATGCCCATTGAACCAGGCCATGTAATTATAATCCCTAAAACACCTGCTAAAAATTCCAAAGATCTTTCAAATCAAACATTCACAATAGCAAAGAAAATAGCAAAGAAAATAACTTCAAAGCTAAAACCAAAATCAGTAGAAATTCTAACAGAAACAAAATTCCAAGAAACTATAATAAATGTAATTCCTGTTTATGAAAAACCAGTAAATCTGGATTCTCCTCGAAAAAAAGCTCAAGAAAAGGATTTAAACAAAATCCAAGACTTATTAAAAATAATTACAAGGAAAAAAACAAAAGTAATTAAAGTAAAAAGTAAAAATCTATCTTTAAGAAAAATAAAACGACGAATACCATAAAGCCAATTAAAAAAGAAATAGCAAATGGAATCCCAGACCTTATCTTAATTTTCTTATTATATTTCCTTAATATCTTAATATTTTTCATTGACAATCCATGTACGCTCTTCTTAATCACCTTGTTCTTAACCTTAACATTTTCCACAAGCCAATCTCCCTCTGTAAGTTTCCCAGGAGAGACAAATTCAACCATACAAACATTATCAACAGTTCTTGCAAAATAATAAAGCAATGGTGAAATGCCTATTAAAACAAAACCAATCACAACATAATAAAGGCCAACAAACAAAGAGACTAATGCAAGTAAAAATGAAAGAATTAAAGGAAGAAAAACAGCAAGTTTATTCTTACCAATAATTTTCCCAAATTCTTTATTAAAATTCTTTTTCATTTTAATCAAAATCAAACTATAAATAAATCCATAAATACTTCCAGCAAAAAATAATAAAAACACAAACCAAACTCCTAAAACCAAAACCTCAATTAAATTAGTAAAGGGCAAAATAGGGCCAAGGGCCATTAATAACTTAGCATCTCCTCCTGCAAAAACTTTTCCATAATACAAAATATAACCAAGAATCACAAAAGCTCCTAATCCAACCAAACCAAAAACCAGGAAGCCAAAATTACCAGAAAGAACGCTATAAAAAGACCTATATGCAAGAGCTATCGCAATTAAGGAAAAATTACCCCAATTTGGAATTTCTTTCTTTTTAAAATCATGAATGGTAGCAAACACCAACCAAACTCCTGCTAAAACAAACAAAAAAATATACTCATTCATTTCCTAAATAAAAAAACAAGATTTATTAACCTTCCCTAACACATTTAAATATGAAAAAAGAGGGCCTTAAATCATATGTCCCAATTGCCGTAATAATTATTTTAATCATCTTATCCTTCTTCATAATCAAAGACTTCATAATTGCATTAATCACTGCAATGATTCTAGCCTTCCTTATCCGTCCAGTCTATAAAACTCTAGAAAAAAAGATGCCAAAAGCTCTTGCAGCTGTAATCTGCATAATAATAATAATCTCAATAATTGTCATCCCAATAGCACTAATAATAATAGCAATAATAAACGAATTATTTAATTACATTAGTTCTGATCTTTTAGTTAATGTAATAAGACAAATTTCTGAAATCAAAATTCTTTCATGGGCAGGATTAGATTTAGTAGGAATAAAAAACAAACTAGCAGAAATAATATTAGTCTTTCTCGGAAACTTAACAGCTAGAATTCCTAAAATACTCTTAGATTTAGGAATCCTAATCATAGCAATGTTTTACTTTCTGATAGAATGGGATAGAATTATTAGAAGTATGAAAAAATATATACCTTCTAAAAATAAAGAAATAGTTTCAAAAGACATTGCAAAAATAACAAAGGCTGTTGTTTATGGTTCACTATTAGTTGCATTGGTTCAATTTATAATCTCAATTATAGGATTCTGGCTTCTAGGTATAAAATACTCTTTAATTCTGGCAGCAATGATTTCCATATTATCATTCCTTCCAGCAATAGGTCCTGGCCTTGTATGGATTCCGACAGCAATAATACTAGTCATTCAAGGGAAAATAATGACTGCTGTGGGAATGGTAGTTCTAGGATTAATTCTAAGCATTTATGCAGACACAATCTTCAGAGCAAAAATATCTGGAAAAGGAACCAAAATACATCCAATAACAATGCTTATCGGAATTATTGGCGGCCTAGCACTATTTGGAATCGCAGGATTTGTAATAGGGCCATTAATCTTAAGTTATACAATAACATTAATAGAAGATATCACAGAATAACTAGGCCTTAACCTTAGTACTTCTATACTTTCCACCCTTCTTATACATCTTATATCTCCTCTTAGCTTTCTTATCCCGCTTCGTCTTTCTCTTATCATCAGCCATTGCAAACAACCCCCTCACAATCAAAACTACATTCATCTAACACAATATCTTCACAAACATATTTATTCTCAGAAATATCAAATTCCTTACAACAATACTCAGGATTCCTATCAAAACAATAATTCAAACATTCTGCTTTAGCTTTCTTATAATCTAAAGAATCAATAACATCCCCAGTGTCCTCGTCAAACTTATTAAACCCAGAGCTAACTAAAAAAATTAACCCCATTAAAACGAAAATCCCTAAAACAAAAAGCACAATAGTTGAAATGCTTAAACTCATAGCACCTTTTTTAATCATGACTTAAGAAAATAAAACTAGCTTATATAATTAACTTATTCTGCAGGTTCTTCCTCTAATTCTTCCGTAGACTCATTATCATCATTTGCATCATCACAATCAAGATCATCCAAATCAATTAATTCATCACCATCATTATCTGCCCCATCACTACATTGAGGTTTAGGAACATCACACAAACCAGGACACTTCTGAATACCTAATTCACCAATCCCAGACAATTGACTACAAGACTTCTCATCCTCATCATTCAATCCAGAAATCCCTGCATCATCTTCAATCCTAACTTCTCTATTTAAGGTACAATAATCATATTTAGAATCTGTAGAACAAGCAATATTACATTTGTCCTTTAATTCATTAATATTATTTGCAGGTTTAATAAATGGTAACACCTTACTCCAACCAACAGTAAATCCAATTATAACAACTACTAAAACTAACACAGCCAATATAATCAATATTATTGCTTGAATAGATAACCCTTGACCCCTTTTGTTCATTAACATTTAAAACAAATCTCATTTATAAACATTTCTTAAAACCTCTAAAAAATTCTATTAAGAATTTACAGTAATACTAGTTCCCTTATTAGCTTTCTTTTTCTTTCTCCAAGCAAAAACAACAATTAAGATTATTATCAAAACTATACCCACCCATCCAGTAAATAATTCATACAAGGAAAGCAAAATATCTCCAAAAGATGAAGAAGGAAACGCATTATACGGATCAATATATAATCTTAAAACAAACCACATAATAAACAAGACAATTCCTGCTCCAAAGGCGCCAAGACCATCATAAGCAATTTTTACAAAAAAGATAATTCCTATTATCAAAGCAAATCCCAAAATCCAAACCCCTATCTCCTCTCCAAAATAAGAATAAAACAAATCAGTCTGTGAAACACTAAAACTAATCAGTAAAGAAACAATACCTGAAATAATTACTGCAGTCCCTCTACTTTTCCCAAAAGCAGTCTTTCCAACTGAAAACATTAAGATTGCAAAAAACAAAACAAAAACAATTGCAAACCTTAACCAAGAATTATTAACAATATCTTCAAAAAGAAAACCAGAATATTGTGCACTCACTAAAGAAGCAACCACTGGAATCATCATGCCCAATAACATTAATATTTTTTTCATCTTAAGCTTGTTGACGTGCCCACTTCCTCTTCTTAAATATCCAATAAAATGCAATAATTGCTATAAGCACATATCTAATCCAAGAACTAGGACCAATATAATCTCCAACAAGAATTAAATCCAAAAATCCTTCCATTCCTGGAACATATAGGGCAATATCTGGGATAACTAAAACCAAAGAAATTATTGCAAGCAACTTAGAAACAAACCCTTTTCTAAAAAGCAATAAAAGTCCAATGATTAAAAGGATAACACCAGTAACCACCCCTCCTAAAACATCTAAATAATTTTCTAAAATCCAAGATCCTCCAACAATTAAAATAAACATAATAAAATTAAAAACACCAAATGTTTTCTTTATTTTTCCGCCTGCATATGCTCCTGCTGCCCCAACACCTCTTCCAACGCCTTTCCCTACTCTACCAGCTCTTCCACCCATCTGCCCATATCCTGCAATCCCTTCTTTCTTAGCACCAAAAACAAGATAATAAATAAAAACAACAGCTAAAATAATAGATCTAATCATCCCAGAAGCAAACCAATTAATAAATGGCACATCTATCAAAAACGGCAAAGATGCAATAGCTAAAACTAAAGGAACAAGCCCCACAAGAATTTTAGTTCCCCATTTACTAGCAAGTAAATGAAACAATCCAACTAATCCTAAAATAATTGCTGAAACAATCCAATAATCATCTCCAGAAAAGAAATCTAATGCAAAAACAATAATAAAAAGAGCTGAGAAAAATAACGTTTTCAACCAATTACGCTTTAACTTATTCTTAGCAACTTTAGCATAAGCAGCAGGTCTAGCCCTACCAAAAAGACCCTTCTTCACAGGATTAGCAACACCATAGGGAGCAGCCCCTCCAATCTGTCCTCTTTTATTCATACTCCAAAAACCCCTTGAATATATTTAAACATTCCTACTCTTCACTACTTTCTTCTAAAACATCCGGAACTCTTCTAACCTCAATAGAAACAACATCTCTTTCAAAACCTAACAGCCCCTTGCCTTTCTTAACAATCACAGGAAAAGCATCATTTCCTAAAAACTCAGCATTATTAATTTCAATATTAAACTCCCTAACACTTGTATATCCCCTAACAATATCATTCTTCCCCTTTCCATCAAACAACATCAAAGCAAACAATGCAAAAACAAATAACACAACAACAGAAATTACAAATAATGTAACTGGAATATTTCCTTTCTTTAACATTTTAATCTCACCTCCCTGTCATTACCCAAATCCAATAATATTTCATTACTCCGAATATTAGACCTATTTATATTAGAATATTCAATAATCTTAGAATTACCATCGTAAACATAAAAATCGCATTTAATATCTGCATTAGTCATTAATGTACCAATACTAGAATACCTAAAAGGCTTTTTTTCTATTAATTGATCAATAAATCTCCCTGCAACAATCCTATAATCCATCATGGCAAACATAGTCTGTTGTGTAGCTAAATCATACTCACCTTTATCAGAACCTCCAAAACTTAATCCGCTCAAAACTTTCCCTTTTGCAATAAATCCAGCAGCATAAACAAAAATAAATACAATTACGATTATTATAATTGTAGCGACAATCCACGTCGCTGTCTGCCCAATTTGTCCTTTATTATATTGCATTTTGTTTCGCCTTCCCTATTGTAACTAAAAACTTAATCAAGACCATTTTATTATCCTGTAAAACAAATACTTCTCTTTCAACAAAGCTAGGAATATTTTTTTCAGAATCTGCAACACCCGCCTCTGCAAACCGAACCCCATAAGAAACACTATCTTCTTCTATTGTAACATTAACATAAAAATCTTCTCCTAAAACCAAACCACATCCTGCTTCAAATCCAACTTCTTTAACTCTTTCCATAATGCCTTCAATAATCACACCATTGTTAGAAAAACAACCCATTACTTGATCAACCAGGATATTTCCCTCTGCCTGTCTAATGTCTAATGGATTAGAAAAGAACACAACAATTCCTGAAATCAATCCAACAGCTACAATTACAAACATAATAAACCAATAAATGCTCAATACTCTTTCACCTCCAATCTTGTTCATTGTTTTCATCGTATTGTTAAAACCAAATACCTCCCTTGAAATTCTCCAGAATCAATATCTTCAATTTTATCCTCAACATTCACACTATTAAAATAACCATAACTATATCCTGGACCTGAATTAGCAAGTTTAACAGTCACAACATTATCTTCAATTATAATTTTTGGATTATCAGATTCCTCAAAAAAGTCTTCAACTCTTAAATGTATTAATGTCTCTGGCTCTGCTTCATCAATCATTAAAGCAATTTGCTTAGCCAATTGCTCTTCCAAAACAGCATCATTACTTCCCTGCCTAGCCACAAAAATAAATAAAATTGCAAGAAACACAACAACTAATATCAAGAAAACAACATTCTCCATTAATATATTCCCCTTCGTATTTCTTATTTTCATTTTACGACAATGTAGAAAACTCCTTGCAATCCAATTGTTTCAAAACATCCTCCTCATAAGGATAATATGTCGGAGGCATAACCTGGGCGCCATCAATAAACCCATCGACAAGTATTCCTGTAACACCTCCAACAGTGGTAAGACCAACCACCGTAGAAATTCCTGCAACAGTAATAAGGGCTGCCGGACCAACAACTGGAACAAATACTAAAATTACTCCTGCCGCTGCCCCAACACCACCAAGAGAAATAAAACTACCAAATGTACCTTCCTTTGTAATTGAAGTTACAATCGCAGATTTTTTACCTCCTGCAAAAACATCAAGTCCAGCAATATCCAAATCTCTTAATTCCTCATTATCTGCCTCTAACTGTGCAAAAACAGAATCAACACTATTCATCCTATACATTTCAAACAACATATTATTTTCTCCATTGGGTACTCTTTTCCCTTTCAAAAAAGAATATAAATCGGCATTACTAACTTTAATAAAATCACTTCCTTCTAATGAACTATCAAAATAAATACGGCTACACATAGCACAATAATTTTTTCCAGTCAAAAAGAAATTATGGGGTGAATAATCTACCTTTCCTTCACCCATCATCCAAAAACAATCATACATCAAATCAGTAGCCTCATCTAAAAATTCAGATTTGCTACTAATCTTAATAATTTTATCAGCAGGGGATTCACATTCCTTAGTCTTAGAAAAGCAAACATCTTCAGTCTCACAATTCAATCTTGTTGTCTTTCCAAGATCTGTTCCTCTTAAAATAACAGAATTCCTACAGGTCTCTGTGTTTATTTCAGACTTCAAATTCAAGGCAAGAAAGAAAATTAAAATAACAGCAAAACTTACAATTAAAATAACAAGAGTTATAATCTGTTTACTAGTCAACTCACCTCTTAAATTCATATTAAGGAATAAACCTCCTTGTTAAAAAATATATCGCTCCAAGCAAAATAGCAAGAAAAGCAATCCAACTAATTATTCTAATTATCTGCTCATACATTCCTTTTTTATTCATTTTTCATCTCCATTTTCTTGAAAAATTAATGATTGAAAACTTCCTGTTCTCATTTTATTCATTTACAATTACCTCGCCTCCAACATTATTAAACAAAACTTCTGTTGGACCATCAATTTGAATAGCCTCAAAATCCCTCATATTTACAACACTTTTACAAACCCCTAACTTATTACAATTTCCAACTTCATCACCATCACAAATACATAAACAACTTTTTCCAAAACATTGATCAGGATTTCCATTAAGAAAATAAACCAAATACCAATCAATGGGTCCCGTAATAATATAATTCATTTCCAAACTAGGATCACCGGCAACAACATTAACTCTTTCAATTAATTCATCTACTGTAGACTCTGCTTTAGCAAGATTACTTTCTTTTGAAAAAGTACTATAAAGTCCAAACAATAAAAAAACAAGCAATAATAAACTAATAATTGCAACAATAATTTTTAGGGTAAATCCTCCCAACATAAACCCAGACTTATTCATTTCCAGCATTTACTCCTCCAATTTTATAAATTGCCCTTCCTATCTTTTCTCCACCATCAAGAGATTTTAAATTATCATTTACTGGATTTTCAATATCAACAATCCCATTATTATCCAAGATTCCAATTAAATTATCTCTATTCCAAAAACTATAGTCATCTTCATATATTTTCTGAACGTTTTCTTTCCAAAAATAATAATTAGTTTGTTCACCATTAATATTCAAATAATGGGCATTTTCTCCACGAACCTCAACAACTGTAGCAACCAAATTCTCATCATCCAGTAAATCCTGATAATATTGAGTATCCAGATTTTTCTCTATCCCACTAGGCCCAATCTCTGTAAAATAGGGAACAATATAACTATTAAATCCAAGAACAACACCAAGAACAACAACTACAAAAACAAGTGCTGCAATCACAACTTTAATTATCTGACCAATTGTTAATTCCATTATCTAAATATGTTCTTCAAAAACTCTCCCATTCCAATCAACCTATCTTTCAAAAGATAAGCAAATATCACAATAACAACTAAAATAACAATAGCAATCAGCCATGGAATCATGTGATCCCAAATAATTCCTCTTTTCCCTTTCATTATAAATTAAACTCTTCTCATTCTTATAAATCTAACCATATGATTTATAACTTTCCATTTCATTACTTATCTATAAAAAAAGAAAAATGCCTTCAACAAAAGACATCTTAGACAAATATAGTAGAAAGATAAAATCGCAGATTAATTCTCAACAACAATCACGCTCAAAAGAATATTCTCAATTTAAACAAGACATGCTTCCAGATTCATCAAGATATAAAAGATGGGCAGACACATTAGGAAACTTAATAAAAATTAGAGCTTCTGAAAAAGATCAAGCTAAAATTCAAAAACACTTAAACACTGCACATGTTGATGTCACACCAAGCCAAGCAATAACACTTTCAATAATCTCACTAATTGTTGTTTTTCTAATAACGTTATTAATAGTATTCACAATCTTCTTTGTCACAGGAGAATTTGGATTCTTATTATTATTCCTAGGATTGATAGCTAGCATATTTGTATTCTATTACACATACACAATGCCTCACCGCCTTGCTAACTCATGGAGAATGAAAGCATCTTCTCAAATGGTTCCAGCAATTCTATATGTTGTAGTTTATATGAAACACACATCAAATTTAGAAAGGGCGATTGAATTTGCATCACAACACATACAAGCACCATTATCCTTAGATTTAAGAAAGGTAATCTATGATGTTGAAATTGGAAAATTCTCATCTGTAAAACAATCCCTTGATTCATATCTAGAATCCTGGAGATTCTATTCCCCTGAATTTGTGGAATCTTTTCATTTAATAGAATCGTCTCTATTTGAACCATCAGAAGCCAGAAGGGTCCAAATACTAGAAAAATCACTTCAAGTAATCCTAGACGGAGTATATGAAAAAATGTTAAAATACTCTAGGGAAATAAGAAGCCCATTAACAAATATTTACATGCTTGGAATAATTTTACCAACATTAGGCCTGGCATTATTGCCTTTAGCATCTGCATTATTGCAAGGAGTAATCAAATGGCAACACGTCTTCGTCTTATTCAATATAATTGTTCCGTTCTTTGTCTTCTACTTAACTTCAGAAATACTATTCAAACGTCCAGGAGGACATGGAGAATCATCAGTCTTAGAATTAAACCCAGACTATCAAAAATACACTTCTAAAAAACCATGGATAACAGCTGCAATGGTTGCAATACCTTTACTATTAATTGGCCTACTTCCATTTATCTTCCAAATAAACTTTTTAATAGCACCATTAGGATTACAATCAGACTACACCTTCGGCCAATTAGGAATGCCATTTTTCCAAGACCAATTTATATTTGACTTCAAAGACGTCGGAGGAAAAACAGTAGGACCATTCGGGCTTGTATCAATAATCTTAAGCTTATTCATACCTCTTTCAATAGCAATGTTTTTCTCAATGGCATATAAAAGAAAAACCAGAGATCTAATAAAATCTAGAGATTCCACAAAGGTTCTAGAAAATGAATTCACAAACTCATTATTTCAACTCGGAAATCGTTTAGGAGATGGAACACCAGCAGAAATTGCTTTTTCAAAAGTAGCTCAAGCAACACAAGGACAAAAAACTCAGAAATTCTTTGCACTTGTAAATCAAAATATCCAACAAGCAGGAATGTCAATAGAACAAGCAATATTTAATCCAAAAAGAGGAGCAATAATTTACTTCCCATCAGCCCTTATATCAACTTCAATGAGGATATTAATAGAATCTGCAAAAAAAGGATTGAAAGTTGCTGCCCGTTCATTAATGTCAATATCGGAATATGTAAAAAACATACAAAAAATAACAGATAGACTTAGAGATTTACTAGCTGAAATAGTTTCTGACATGAAATCAAACATGACCTTCCTTGCACCATTATTAGCTGGAATTGTCGTCGGTCTTTCATCAATGATTGCAATAATCCTTAATAGACTAAAAGGATTAACAGAACTAGGAGGCCAAGCATCAGAAATAGGACAATCATTCTCATTCTCCACAATAACAAACTTATTTGACATAACTTCAATTATCCCCCCTTACTTTGTTCAAGTATCAATTGGACTTTACATAGTAGAAATAATATTCATATTAACGGCAACATTAGTAACTGTAGATTCCGGAAAAGACCCATTAAAAACAAAATATGATGTTTCCAAAAACCTAAAGCGAGGAATCTTCCTATATCTAATAACAGCATTCATAGCAACAATTTCATTAACAATATTAGCAATAATTTCACTAGCAGGACTAACTTAAAACTTCTTAGCTCTCTTCAACATCCATTCTCTCCATTCAGGAAACACCCTCTCTGAATCAGGCAATCCAATTTCTTCCCGAACGTCAGAACTTATTTTATGAAATACATCATTAGACAAAACATTAAACTTGGCCTCCATCAATACCGGCTTCCCAAGTTTCTTAGAAACATTAACTATTTCTTGTTTTATCTTTCCTCTTAGAATAATATTGTCATAAACAGCATCCCAATTCCCTGCCCAACCTTTAACATTTCCTGCAACACCCTTGATAATTTCAGAATCTCCATTAATCAACTCTTCTGTGGGTTCTAATTCATCCTTATTAACATCATACCTTAACAAATCTACAAATCCTTTTTCCTCTAATGGATCTTTTGTCCAATGCTTTCTAACTTCTGCAAGTTGAACAACTCTCTTAATGCTATGCAACCCATCAGGAGTCTTAATTGGATTAGCAACTAACACCAAATCAGTTGCCTTAAAACTAGTTACAGGAACACCTAAATCATTTACCAATCTATCAAACACACCATATGGGCTAGCTCCGTGAATTGTTCCAGCAACAACATTTGCCAAAGCACCAACTCTCATAGCTTCATATAACGCCTTTGCTTCTTCGCTTCTAACTTCTCCAACTATCAATGCACTATCACCCAATCTTAAACTAGCTCTAATGGCTTCACTAGCTTCAATTTCAGTAGTAGTATCTAACAATGCGCTTCTAACTTTCATCCTTAAAATATTATAACCAACTCTTCTCAAAGCATTAACAGGCAATTCCAAGGTATCTTCTAAAACCAAACTTCTTACCTTAGGCATAACCTCCAACATCAAACTTCCAAGAAAAGAAGTCTTTCCACTGCTCCTCGTCCCCGCAATCAAAAGTGTCCTTGAACCATCAATCAAAAAACTCAACAATCCAGCAGTAAAACTATTAATCATTTTATTATCTATAAATAAAGGCAATGTCCAAGGTTGATCCCTATGTCTTCTAATTGCATAAGCCAAACCATAAGGAGATAATGGCTTCTGAATTGCAGCAACTCTAGCTCTCACATTATCTAAAACTAAATCAGTATCTAAAACAGGATTTGCTTCATCTAAGGGTCTCCCACTCTGCAATCTTAACTTAGCAGACCATGAATTTGCATCTTCAAAACTAGGGATTACATTTGTAACACATTCCTCATAATCTTGATGTCTAATAAAAACAGGATTCTGAGCAATTGGGGCGTTAAGATAAATATCTTGCAACCTTTTATCCATTAATAAAATCTCTATTAACCCAAAACCTACTGTTTGCCTAACTAAAATATTAGCCAACATAATTAATTCATTATAACTTAATTTAACACCCTTATTCTGTGAAAGCTCACTAACTAAATCTCTTGCAACATTAAAGAAAACACTCCTAGTTCTTTCAGGGTCTGTAAATTCCTCTGCTTTTGGTTGGTGCTCCACTAAAACATTCCTCGCTAAATTCAAAATCATATGGTGCTCTTCCTTTAAACTATATTCTGGAGGCATAATATGATACAAAAACTTAGAGTCTTCCTTCCTCTCCAATATTGTAACAGTAATCTTCTCATGCTCTCCCCCAATTTGATATTGGTCAATTAATTCAGAATTCTCAGGAAGTTCTGCAACCAATCTTGTAAAAGTAAAATTAGGCATTATATCTGGCCTAAAAATATCTTTGTAAACTGCCCTCTCACCAACGATATAATTATCAATTCCAACACCAACCTTCTTGATTAATTTAAGTTCTTCAACTAAATGAAAAAACTTCTCTAATAATCTAAGATAGTTTTTTAATCCTAAACCATTTTCTTCTGTATCTGATCTAACATTATAATTTAAAATCATCCTCTTAAGTTCTAAATAACATCCAACAGGGTCTTGTTTCAAAAGATTAACAAGATAATTTATCTCACCATGAATTAAAGAAACATCTCCACCCAACAACTCTAGCCTTTCAGGAGACAGGATATTTTCCTGCCTCATTAAGTAATTATAAAGTCTTGCAACGTCGGCTAAAAGTGAAACTTCTAAAAATCCATAATTATAATTTTTCTGTTGAACAAAAACAATCCTTGAAACATTGGGATTTTCAATCAAAGAATCAATAACTTTACCCATGACATCAGGCCTATCAGAAATTGAAGGAACAAATCCAGCACCAAGATAATTAACATACATTATATCTTCTCCCCCCTTTCTTTGAATCTGAATTTCATATAAACCAGCCTCTTTTTTAAATACCATGATAAAACCTATTAAAGTAAAATTAAATACATTTCTATACCTAAAAATCACTATAATTTAGTAAAATACAAAACAATTTTAAACTCTCCATAACTATGATTAACATGCAGGAATACTCTAACCCTCAAGAATATCAAGGACAATCTTCAGATGGCTCAATGCGTATAAAAGATTTAGAAGAAAAACA
>PJEL010000740.1_pt1 | contig 36893 bp, 46 predicted proteins | sample 1853271 | NCBI WGS metagenome assembly PJEL01 (sample SAMN08108733, study PRJNA415343) | Invertebrate metagenome, whole genome shotgun sequencing project. | host: Globobulimina | place: Sweden: Gullmar Fjord | collected 2015-08
TAAACTTGATTTATTTATTAACATTATATTTTTTAAAGATCATTTACATTAACTTGACTAACTGTCTCGTTTTGTGTAGGCGGATTATAATAGATTTATATACCTTTGTCAATAGCCTACCCTTATCTAAAGCTTAAATTTTGAAATTCTTTTTATAGCTTTTCGTTATTGTTTTTACTGTTTTATAAGACTTTAAAACTAAAAAAGCCTACTATAATAAATATAGCAGGCTCTTTAATTACACAGATTTATAAAGATTAATTATCTATTTTTTAATCCATTTTTTACAAAATCAAAAATTATTGGATTTGGGGTTTGCAAAGAGCTTGTAAATTCAGGATGAAATTGAACTCCTACAAACCAAGGATGATCTTTTATTTCTACTACCTCAATCAGTCCATTCGATTCACCAGTAATAAACATACCATTTTTTTCTAATACTTCTTTGTATTCTGGATTTGCTTCATATCTATGCCTATGTCTTTCATTTGAAATACCTTTTCCATATGCGGCTTCTAAATGACTTCCTTTTTTAGATTCAAAAGGGTATGCTCCAAGTCTTAATGTTCCACCCATAGGTGATTTATGAGTTCTAATTTGTTTATCACCTGTTGTATCTAAAAATTGCTCTATTAAATAAATAGCAGGCTCTTTTGTATCTTTGTCAAACTCAACACTATTTGCATCTTTAATACCTACAACATTTCTAAGGTATTCAATAATAGACAGTTGCATACCTAAACAAATACCTAAATAAGGTATCTTATTTTCTCTTGCATATTGAATTGCTTGTATTTTACCTTCAACACCACGTTCACCAAATCCACCAGCAACTAAAACACAATCACTTTCCGCAATAATAGCCTCTGCACCTTTTTCTTCAATAACTTCACTATCACACCAGTTTATATTGATTTTTGTATTTAAATGTGCACCACTATGAATTAAAGCTTCAGTCAATGACTTGTATGCTTCTTTTAATTCTAAGTATTTACCAACAAAAGCTACATTCATCTCATCTTTTGGTGCAATAATATGCTTAACTAAACTATCCCACTCATCCATATCTGGATTAATTTCGCCTAATTCAAAATGTTTTCCGATTGATTTGAGAATTCCTTCTTTTAAAAAATTTAAAGGAACTTTATAAATACTAGCTGCATCACCAGCTTCAATAACTGCATCTTCATCTACATCACAAGAATACGCTAGTTTTTTCTTTAATGCAGATGGCAATTTTTGTTCAGTTCTACAAACTAACATATGTGGCATAATACCAATTCTTCTTAACTCTTGAACAGAATGTTGGGTTGGTTTTGTTTTTAACTCACCTGCTGCTGCAATATAAGGAATAAGTGTAACATGAATGTTCATAGTAGTTGTTTTCGGATTTTCATGTCTAACTTCTCTCACAGCTTCCATAAAAGGTAAACCTTCAATATCACCTACAGTACCACCAAGTTCTACAATTAAAAAATCATGACCTTTTCCAGCTGCATATATTCTATTTTTAATTTCATCAACAATATGAGGGATAACTTGGATAGTTTGACCAAGATATCCACCTTCTCTTTCTCTTTGAATTACACTACTATAAACTTGTCCTGTAGTAAAGTTATTCATTTTCCCAAGAGTTTTATCAATAAATCTTTCATAATGACCTAAATCTAAATCTGTTTCAGCACCGTCATCAGTTACATAAACTTCACCATGTTCTAATGGACTCATAGTACCTGGATCTACATTTAAATATGGGTCAATTTTTAACATACTTACATCAAAGTTACTTTGTTTTAAAAGCGCTGCTATACTTGCACTTGTAATACCTTTACCTAAACTACTTAAAACTCCACCAGTTACAAAAATGTATTTAGTCATACTTATCCCCTATTTCTCTATTATTATTGCGATTATATAAAATATTTACTAAAGATATGCTTTTAGTACTATTTAGAACGAATTATACAGACATAGTACAAATAGTAACACTTATATATCAAGAGAACAAGAATAGTGAGTAAAAAAGTAATGTCATTTTGAATGGACATAGATATATAAACATTATACAGAATATTAAACAAAGCTTAATGTGATCGAATTGTTACCAATAATCACACTGATTAAGTAAAGTTTAAGAATAGACTTGTAGAATTATCCCATAACTTTGTGAAGTAAGTTTTAATTTATGAAAATAAATGAATATATATTCACAATTGTTAAATTTCGAAATTATAAATAAAAGGATAAAAATGAAAAATATGATTAAAATGAGTCTTGTTGCTGCTGTTGCAGTTGCTGGATTAAGTTCAACTGTTGCTGCTAAACCACTTGAGGAAGCTATCAAAAATGTAGATGTTTCTGGTACTATAGTTTATAGATTTGAAGATTATTCTGATGATAAAAAAACAGGTACGCATGCAAATAACTATAAAATTGCTACATCAATCAAATCTAAAGTAAATGATACGATTACAGCTACAGTTAGAGTACTTGCAGCTTCTGCTGATGGTAACTTCGTAAATTTACCATCTAATGCTTCTAGTACATCAAACACACCTGATTCAAATGTTGCAACTTCAATCAGTCAAGCAAGCTTTACTGCAAAACTAGGTGCATCAACTGTTATCGTTGGTAAACAAGGTTTAGCTACACCATGGACAAAAGCAATTGATTCTGATGGTAATGAACAAACAGGTACAGGTGCATTAGCATTAGTTCCAGTAGGTCCTGTTACTCTTGCAGCTGGTGCATTTAATCAAACTAACATTACAACTGGTGGTGGTAATGGTGATGAAGATTTAATTGTTGCTGCTGCAATGGCTAAAGTTGGTCCTGTTGCACTTGATGCATGGTACTTAGATATTGATAAAGTTTTTACTACATATACAGTTGGTGCAAAAGCTACTGTTGAAGGTATTACTATTGATGCAAGACATGCTAATTTAGAATTAGAAGGTGCTACAACTGATAATACACTTACTTTCATCAAAGCTTCTGCTAAAATCGGAGATATTGGAGTATGGGCTAACTATGCTACAACAGGTAAAGATGGTGGTACTACTGCTGTACAATCAACTGCTAAAACTTCAGTTATAGGTTGGAAAGTATTAACAAATGGGAAAGCTGATGCTGATATGATTATGGTTGGTGCTAAAATGGATGTTATGTCTGGATTAAATGTAGCACTTAACTACAATACAATTGATTACAAATCTGGTACAACAGATATGGAGCAAACAGAAATTTATACACAAATTACTCACTCTATGGGTAAAAACTTCTCAACATACTTAAGATATGGTACTTTTGAAGAAGAAACTGGATCTGCTACTACTTCTGATAGTTTAAGAGCTAGATTACAAGTTGAATACAAATTCTAATCAGAATTTTATAAAACTAAAAAAGGGTTGGATTTTATCCAACCCTTTTTTTATATCGAATTAATTATTCAAAAACTATTTTAAAGTTTTTAAATAATTATAAATACCTTCTACATCTTTTGTTGTAACAAGACTTGCATATGGTTGCATAAGAATTGCCATACCATTATCTTTAGTGCCGTTACCATAATCTCTAATTGCAATTTGCATATCATCCAAAGATAAACTATTTAATGGTTCAGCTACATTGTAGGCACTAATAGAGCCATCACCATGACATCTTTTACATGTATCTTCATAAATATTTTTTCCATTTTCTGTCGAGGAGATAACTTTTTCTTTTTCTTTCTTTTCAATTTGCTTTTTTTGTATTTTTTCAAGTTGTGCAGTAAGCTGAGCATCAGATAATCCATTAACTATAGGAACAACTGCTTGAATTTGTTTTTGTGCTGTTTCTTTTTGAAAAACATAAATATAATTAAATCCACTTACACCATTTTGTATTTTCATGCTATCTATTTGATAACCATTTTTTTTCATATCTGTTACTGATAATTTATCATTACATTCTCCACCACTTAAAGCGATAGTTTCTATTGTACTTGGATCTACATGATCTTTTTTATAACACATCGTAACAGATGCACTTAAAATAGATGCTGTACAAATCATATATAAACTTTTCTTTATCATATTTTTTCCTTTTTATTTGTGTGATTTTAACATAAAATTATTAATATCAAGATATTATATTATTTCCATAATCAATGTTTTCACATTCTTTTTTTCTTGTATCTCAAGAAGAGATAATCCTTCAATCTTCATATCCATAAGTTCTATAAAATTAGAAATTTTATTTTGTGCAATTTCACGGACTAATAAACCACGATAATGTTTTGCCCAATGGCTAACTACTTTACCCTCTTTTAAAAACTTATACGTAATAACTTTACTACTTGGCTTGTATACTTTATCATAAAAGCCAGCTCTTAAGTCTATGATTTCATCTTCTAAGTAACTATCCAAAAAATCTTTAGTATGTATCTTATACTCTTTAATTACATCAATTGTTTCCAATGTGGAACCTTGTTTAAACTTGTAATCGGGAATAAGATCAGAAGCTTTAATAGGTCCAAATAAATTTGAAAATAATACGATATTGTCATCGCAATACTTTTGTGTATCTAAATCAAGATTTTCATAATCTAACGCATCAAAAGCTACACCTGTATATCTTAGAATTGCCTTCATCGTAGGTTTAACAAAAATATCTTCACTGTATTTCTGACACTCTTTTAAATTTTTTAATCCAAACCATAATGACAACGCTTCTATAGAACTGTTTTTTATAAAGCTAACATAGTTTTGAACTATTGTATCTTTTACATTAAATATCTCTTTAAAAGCAAAGTTTTCTTTTGTATAGGGGCTAAAATCGCCACCTTCTCTTTTTGTTTCCGCGGGTGCTAATAGTATTTTCATATGGATATTTTAGCAAAAGTAGACTAAAATACCAAAAACCCTTACCAAGGAATTTATATTGAGTGATTATTATTATCCAGTTTTAGCATTTCATATCATAGCTGTCTTATCATGGATGTCTATGCTGTTTTATCTCCCTAGACTTTATGTCTATCATCAAGAGCATAAAGAAAAAGAACAATTTGTTGAAGTTGTAAAAATACAAGAGTTTAAACTCTATAAATATATTGGTATGCCTGCTATGTGGGCTACTATTTTTAGTGGAATCTTTTTAATATATAATAATATGGAACTAATGAAACAAGGGTGGATGCATGCAAAGCTTTTTCTACTAATATTACTAGTAATTTATTCATTTAGTTTAGAAAAATATAGACAACAGTTAGCTATAGATAAATGTACAAAAAGTGGAAAATTCTTTAGAGCGTACAATGAAGTTCCAACTATTTTAGCAATATTAATAGTTACATACGTAATTACAAAAAGTATACCAATCATTTTTTCTATTGGTATTACTTTATTTTTTGTTTTTATTATGTATATGATTATGAAAAATAAACCAAAAGACATAGAAAAAAATAATAAAGGTGATGAGAAATGAAAATAGTATTTTTAGATAGAAAAACATTAGGTAGTGATGTAAATTTAGATCAATTTAATGATTTAGGGGAAGTTATATTTTATGACTTTACAAAACCGAATGATGTATTAGATAGAGTAAAAGATGCAGATATTGTAGTAACAAATAAAGCAATTGTAGATAAAAATACTATGAAAAATTCTAACATAAAACTTATCTGTATAACGGCAACAGGTATGAATAACATAGACCTAGAATACGCTAAAGAAAAGGATATACCTGTAAAAAATGTAGCAGGATACTCAACATCTAGCGTAGCACAACTTGCAATTTCATACGTACTACAATTTGTACAAAAGATTAATTTTTATGATAATTATGTAAAATCAGGTGGCTGGGAAAATAGTGATATTTTTACAAATAACGATAAACCATTTTATGAGTTAAATGGTAAAACAGTTGGTATTATAGGATTAGGAAATATTGGTAAAGAGCTTGCGAAAATTGCAGCTGCATTTGGATGTAATGTAATTTACTATTCTACAAGTGGAAAAAATAATGACAATACATATAAAAATGTTTCATTAGAAGTTTTATTAAAAGAATCAGATATTATTTCTATGCATTGTGCATTAAATGAACAAACTAATAATTTATTAAATAAAAATAATTTAGATAGTTTAAAAGATGGCGCTATCTTATTAAACCTTGGTCGAGGAGGATTAGTAAATGAGCAAGATATTACGGATACTTTAAATAATGGGAAAGATATCTATTTTGCCACAGATGTTACAACAGTTGAACCAATCGTAAAAACATCACCTTTATTAACTATTCAAAATAAAGAAAGAGTTATTATCACTCCTCATATTGCTTGGGCATCACTCGAAGCTAGAACGAGACTTATGGATTTAGTATTTAAAAATATAACGGATACATTATGAAAAGTGTAAATTTTCAAGATCTAGAAATTATACCATCTAAAGTAATATGTATTGGAAGAAATTATGTAGACCATATAAAAGAATTAGATAATGAGATGCCAAAAGATATGGTTATTTTCAATAAACCTAATTCTTCTATTTCATCTGAATTAAATTACTTTAGTGAAGATACTCGATTTGAAGGTGAAATTTGTTTTCTAATAAAAGAAAATAAAATAGATGCTGTTGCCTTTGGACTAGACCTGACAAAAGCAAATGAACAAAACTATCTAAAATCAAAGTCTCTTCCATGGGAAAGATCAAAATGTTTTGATGGTGCTGCTGTTTTAGGTGAATTTGTAAAACTTGAAGATGATATTTCCAAAATTAGATTGGAACTTTTTATAAATGATACTTTAATACAATTTGGTAGTTATGATTTGATGATGTATAAACCATCACAAATGATTGAAGAGATCAATTCATTTATGACATTAGAAGATGGAGATGTTATTATGTCAGGAACTCCTAAAGGTGTTGGTACGTACAAATTAAATGACAAATTTGAAGGAAAGATTTATATAGAGGACAATCTTTTAGTTGCATCTTCGTGGATAGTTACTTAAAAATGTGATATACTATGTAATACTTTACATACAGGAGTTTGCATATGGGATTATTACTATACAAATCAGATGAGATGTATTCATCTACGGAACTTATTAGAAAAAGCAAAATGATTTTTGATAAAGTCTTAGATAAAAAAATCGATAAGGCTATCATACTTAGAGATGGTAAGCCAAGTTTTTTACTAATGGAATTTAAAAAGTATGAAAAGATTATGGCTGAATATGAAGATCTTAAAAGTTATGTTTCATCATTAAAAGAAAATAATTCTTCTAAAGTGATCAAAAAAAGTAAACAATTAGAAACCCCTAAAGAAGAGTTATCTAACTCACAAGAGATACCAGAAGTAATCTCTCCAAATATAGAAAAAAAACCTATAAACATAAGTCCTATTCAAAATATAACTCCTGAAGATAAAACAAAAATAGAAAAACTCACAAAAAAAGAACCTGAAATAAGTGAAGAACAAGAGATAACTAATGCACTAGAAAGTATACAATCAATGAATTTTGATGATGAAATGAAAAAAGAAGCAGAAGAAAAAATCAAAGTTCGTATTATGCAAGCACGAGAAGAGAGAGCCAAAGTACTAGCCGATGAAAAACAACATAGAGAAGACCTCAAAGAAGAGCTTATCTTACAAAATCAACTAAAAGTCGAAAAACTAAAAAAAGATAGAGAACTGCGGGAATTTTGGGATTAGTATGCAATTAATTTATGATGTTTTAATTATTGGAAATGGAGGTGCAGGATTAAGTGCGGCACTTGAAGCGAATAAGTATTCCAACAATATTGCAGTAGTTTCAAAAACATATCCTACTTCATCTCAAACCTCTCAAGCTCAAGGGGGCATAAATGCTGTCTTAGATTCACAAGATGATTCTGTGGATAGTCATATCGCTGATACAACTAAAGCTGCTCAAAACATCGAAAATAGTGATGCAATTCAATATCTGTGTGAAAATGCATCATCCACTATAAAATGGTTAGATGATTTGGGTGTACCTTTTAGTAGAAATTCACAAAATAATATTGCACAAAGAAATTTTGGAGGAGCTACTCATCCTCGTACTTGCTATAGTAGTGATTATACTGGACTTAAAATTCTTCACACTCTCTATGATAATTGTATAAAAAAAAATATTACATTCATAAATGAGCATCAACTTTTAAGTTTTATAAAAGACGACGAGTCAAATACAATCAAAGGTATACAGGTATTTAATATTTCAAATGGTGAGATATCACAAATATTTGCAAAATCTGTGATAATTGCAAGTGGTGGTTATGCTGGACTTTACCATCAATTTACAACGAACTCAACAGCCACAACAGGTGAAGTACTCAATGCTGCTTTAAATATCGGCTGTGAACTTGAAAATATTGAATTTGTGCAGTTTCATCCAACATCTCTTAAATATAATAGAATACTAATAAGTGAAAGTGCAAGAGGTGAAGGTGGTTATTTAGTTGATCAAAATGGCAATAGATTTATTGATGAATTAAAACCTAGAGATGAAGTATCTCGTGCCATTTATACAAAAATAGAAAATGGAGATAAAGTTTATTTAGATTTACGTCATTTAGGTATAGCAAAAATCAAAGAATCGATGCCACAAGAGTATCAAATAGTATATGATTTTACTGGTATAAAACTGGATATTGATTTACTAGAAATTACACCATCTGCACATTATACGATGGGTGGAATAAAAGTAGATATCAATACAAAAACAAATATAAAAAATCTTTTTGCTTGTGGAGAATGTGCATCTAATAGAGTCCATGGAGCTAATAGATTAGGAGGAAACTCTTTACTAGAAATCATTACATTTGGAAAACTTGCAGGTAAAAATGCGAGTTTAAATACGAATAATATTACATCGTTTGATACAAAAAAGTATAATAAGAAATTACATTTAGAAGAAGAATACATCAATGAAGTATATAATCTTCCTAATAAAATAAATTTTCTAAATATTAAACTAGAACTAGGGAAAGAACTATTTACTAATGTAGGATTATTTAGAGAAGAGTCTAAACTACAATCTATATTAAATAAAATAAATCAATGGATTTTAGAAACTAAAGATATGGGGATAAGTGATAAATCAACTATTTATAATACTGAGTTCAAAGAATTTATAGAATTTAAAAATATGTTAGAATTATCATTAGTACTTGTTTTAAGTGCTTTAAATAGAAAAGAAAGTCGTGGGGCACATCATCGTATAGACTATTTAGAATCAAAAAAAGAATTTGAATACTCTACTCTAATTACTAAAATAGATAAAATAATAAAGGTTCAATTATGGAAATAGTAATTTGTAATATTCCATATACTTTAGAAACTACTACTTCTAATCAAAATTTATTATCTGAATTATTTAAAATCAAACATACACAAAACAGGTCATTATCTTTTAGAAGTGGCTGTAAAAGTGGTGTGTGTGGAAGTTGTGCCGTTAGTGTAAATGGGATAGAAAAACTTGCTTGTAAAACAATAATAAAAGATGGAGATATAGTAACACCTCTAAAAAATTTAAAAGTTATTAAAGATTTAATTGTTGACATAAACAATAAAGAATTGTCACTTCAGACAGCTCATGCTTATCTTGAATCTAAAAGTGTAGATATAGTTAGCGCTGAGGATGAAAAAAAGATTGATATTGAATCAAACTGTATTTTATGTAATAGTTGCGTTAGTGCCTGTCCTATATATTCTATAAATGAAGATTTTATAGCACCTTTTGCACTCATGAGAAACTATCGTTATATAAATGATATTAAAGAAAATGAGATAAAACCTAAACTTGAATTAGTTCAAGACAATGGTATTTGGGACTGTACATTATGTGGTAATTGTAACATGGTTTGCCCCTCACACATAGATATAAAAGGTGATATACAACAACTACGAAATAAATCAGCTCAATTTGGATATAATAACGCAAATATGAACATGGGTTTTGATACAAGTTTTGACTTTGGATTTAACCCAAATGGATTTTAAAGGATAATCATAATGGATTTTGATAGAAACATAAAAATACTTTACGTAGATGATAGTTCAACAATAAGAGAGATGGTAGAAAGTTCACTAATTGAAATAGGATATATGAATATTCAAAGTGCTGAAGATGGTGTTGAAGCACTAGCCCTAAGTGTTGAAGAAGATTATGACTTTATTATTACTGATATTAATATGCCCAATATGGATGGTATTGAACTAATACAAAAGTTACGAGATACTCTTGATTATATGACTACTCCAATCATGGTACTATCGATAGAATGGAGTGCGAAGATGAAAGCAAAAGGGAAACAAGCAGGTGCTACTTCATGGATAGTAAAACCTTTTGATACAAAACTTTTGCATAGAGCAATACTTGAAACAATAGAAAAAGTAAACGACTAAAATAAGGAAATAATAATATGGCAATAACAAGATTTGCACCTAGTCCAACAGGATATCTACATATTGGAGGACTGAGAACAGCTCTTTATAGTTACCTTTGGGCTAAAAAAACTAATGGTGAATTTAAGCTTAGAATTGAAGATACAGATCAATCAAGAAATAATGAAGATGCAGTTAAAGCCATCTTAGAAGCTTTTAATTGGGTTGGAATGCCAAGTGACTGTGAAATTGAATATCAATCAAAAAGAACAGATATTTACAAAAAATATATTACTCAACTACTTGATGAAGGTAAAGCTTATAAATGTTACATGAGTAGAGATGAACTGGATGCACTTAGAGCTTCACAAGAAGCTGCAAAAGAAAATCCAAAATATGATGGAACATGGCGACCAGAAGAGGGAAAAGTATTACCAGAAATTCCAGGAGATATTGAACCTGTAATTAGAATAAAAGCTCCAACAGAGGGAACTATTACTTTTGAAGATGGTGTTAAAGGTGCTATGTCTTTTGATGCAAATCAAGTAGATGATTTTGTAATTGCTCGTGCAAATGGTATGCCTATTTATAATTTTGTTGTTGCTATCGATGATCATTTAATGGGTATGACTGATGTTTTAAGAGGTGATGATCATTTATCAAATACTCCAAAACAAATTGTAATTTATAATGCACTTGGATTTGATGTTCCAAAATTCTTTCATATGCCAATGATTAATAATCCATCTGGAAAAAAACTTTCTAAAAGAGATGGAGCTATGGATGTTATGCAATATAAAAGAGACGGGTATTTACCAGAAGCTTTACTTAATTTTTTAGTAAGACTAGGTTGGTCAAATGGGGATCAAGAGATATTCTCAATGGATGAGATGTTAGAATTATTTGATCCAAATAACATCAATAAATCAGCTTCAGCTTATAATGCAGAAAAATTATTGTGGTTAAATGCACATTACATTAAAAATGTATCAAATGAAAGACTTTTAACAGATCTTAAATTTCATGATTGTGAAATTACTGGACATGATAAAAAAGAGATGGTTTTGGATCTTTGTAAAGAGAGAGCTAATACCTTAGTGGAACTTAAAGATGCAATAAATAACATTTTAGATGTTCCTTCTGAGTATGAAGCAAAAGGATCAAAGAAGTTTGTTAAAGAGGGATCAATAGAGATGTTAGAATCTTACGTATCTTTACTTGAAAATAATAAAACTTTACATACTCCTGTAGAAATTGAAGGTATTACAAAACCATTTATTCAAGATAATGGATTAAAATTTCCTCAACTATTTCAACCAATAAGAATAGCACTTACTGGTGGGACTAATGCTCCTTCAGTTTATGATATCATTGCTGTACTTGGTATAGAAGAAACTATCAACAGAATTAAACAAGCTATTTCTGTTAATTTTAATAAAGAAGTTTAAGATGATTCAAATTTGGCATAACAATAGATGTAGTAAATCAAGAGAAGCTAAAGCTATTTTAGAAGAATCAAATGTAGAATTTGAGGTATTTGAATATCTTAAAAATGATTTTTCAAAAGAAGAATTACTCCGTTTAATGGTACAGCTAAAAATTAAAGATATAAAAGATATGTTGAGACATAAAGAATCTGAATATAAAGATTTAGATATCGCCAATAAATCTCAAAATGAGATACTTGATTTAGTAGTGCAAAACCCCAAACTAGTTGAACGACCTATTATTATAAAAGATAATAAAGCAGTAATAGCTAGACCTATGGAAAACCTTACAAATTTACTAGGATAAAACATGAGCAATAAAAAATACTTTCTGAAAAAAATTTCAAACTATGCAATAGTTGGTGGACTTGGTGCTACTTTAATCGCTTCTATGACAGGGTGTGAAGATAAAAATGCAAATGGTCAAAGTGCACAAAATAATACAATAACAAATTCAAGTCAAAAAGAGGGTGCTTTTGTTATTGTTGAAAAAAATCCACAAGGTGGATACCTAATTGTAGATGAATTTCCAAGTACTAAAACTACTATTGTATTAAGAGAAAACGGAAATGAAAGAATTTTATCAAAAGCTGAAGTTGATCAACTTGTAGCTGAAGAATCTAAAAAAATTGATAATGGAACTTCAAATCTAACAAATCCTCAAAATGCACAAATGAGTGGTGGTGGAATGGGACTTGGTGAAACTATTTTAGCATCTGCAGCTGGAGCTATGATTGGTGCGTACATTGGTAATAAACTATTTAATAATAGCAATTACAAATCACAAAGAAGAACTAACTATAAATCTCCATCTACTTACTCTAAGAGTGTAAATAGTTTTAATAAAGCAAAAACTTCAAGTGCATCAAAATCATCAACTAGTAGTAAAAAAAGTGGTTTCTTTGGAGGAAATAAGAGTAGTTCATCATCTAGAAAATCGGGTGGTTTTTTCGGTGGTTAATAGTTAAAATAAAGAGACTAAATCCTCTTTATTTTAATTCTGAAAAAGGATCATTTGGGTCTTTTTTTACTTCTTTTCCTGCTAGTTCATTTTCCATTTCATCTACAGCATTATTTGATTTAAATTTTAAAACTTCTTTTTTAATTGTTTTTAATCTGTTCGATTGATAATCAATAAAAATCTTTTTTGGAATACAAGCTCTTACAAATGTTGCTTTAATTTCATCTTCATAAGAAACTCTAGAGTAATCTAAATTTTTATTTACAAAAATTGGTAGATTTGTATCCATTTTCCATTTATCTACAATTTCTTTTTCTTTTTGGTTAGTAATGTTTTTTACATTTTCATAAATAACTATATCAATTGTATCATCAATCTTTTTAATTAGTTTCAGTCTTGCTTTATTTTTTACAAAATCTATGGTATCTATATCACCACTTTTATGGGCAAATACACACATATCATCATCAACAGGCTGCATATACCAAGAAGGTGCACCTCCAATATCTACTTTATCTAAAGAATCAAGATAGTTACTAAACATATGTTTCGTCAGTGTTTCTACTAGTGCACTTGTAATCAATAAAAGCATAATTTATCTCCATGTTTTTTATTTATATTGTTAATTCTACTATAAACACATTGAAAGTTTAGAAATATATCTTTTTTGTTATAATATAAAAAAGTCAAAAGGGATTAGTATGAAAAGGTTTTATTGTATTGTGTTAGGGTTAACTGTACTTTTATTCTCAGGTTGTTCAAAAAATGTAAATGCATTAAATCCATTTCAGGAAGCAAAAAAAGTGTATGGATTTTCATTTATTAAGGGAACTGTTATAGAAGTTTTTGGAAATAATGTCATTATAGAAATAGAGGATAGAGATGTAGTAGTAGGTGATTCATATGAAGATAAACTTACAAATAAAATTATCAAAAGCTCAATATTAATTACAGGAATGAAAACATTTATTGGTAAAGAAACTGCGTATGTAGAAGATGTAAGAATAAACCAAATAACTTTCAAACTAGAAAAAGCTAATTTGTCACAAGGACAATCTGTGAAGATTTTCATACCTAAAAAAACAATTGCTGTGATGGACTTCTCTTTAATAGGGATGAGTAGTTCAAGTATGAATAAGTTTGCCATGGAAGATATGACAACGAAACTAGTTCAAAGTGGTCAGTATGTTGTTGTAGAAAGAGAAAAAATTGATACAATTTTAAAAGAACACAAGCTTGCTGATTCAGGCCTTATGGATAAGAAATCTGCATCAAAGATTGGGAAACTTGTATCTGCCAATATCATTTTAACAGGAAGTTTTGCAAAAAAATCAAATCAGTGGAATGTTAATCTACGATTAGTAGATGTATCTACAGGAATTATTATCAGTGCAATTAATGATAAAATTAATTTGGATGAATTTAGACCAAAACAATCTTTAGATAACACAAATATAACTATAACATTTGAAGATGATAAGTTTACAAATCATTGGCTTAAAAATATTTTGAATAAAAAAGGTGCTAAAAGTAAAGCAAGTATTGATTCAAACAATGGAGCTAATCAAACAAAAAAATCTTATAAATTAGATTGTTTTTTTCCTAAAGAGAAATCTACCTCTGTATTTTTCAATAAAAGATTAAGAGATATTAGTAATTATCAAGGGATCAGATTTTTTGCTAAATCTGAAAGTTCTACAACTATTGGAGTAACTATAAATGATCAAAATTATGATAATGCATATATCAATAGATGGAATACACTCATTAATCTCTCCTCAACATGGAGAGAGTACAAAATACCTTTCAACGAATTAGTACTTTCAAAACTATATGAAAGAAATAACCCCGGTGGAGATGGAAAATTTGACCTAGATAATGTAGAGAGTATCGCTTTCTGGATAAAAGGTAAATTTAATACGACAAATGAACGAAAATCTATTTGGATAGATGAAATAACATTTTATTAAAAGGGAATAAAAATATGAAAATAAAAAATATTGTAATAACTATTGTATTATTAAGTGGTATTAGTTATGCTGAAGAATCTATGTGGAATAAAGTAAAAACTAATACAAATTCAGCTTGGAATACAACAAAAAATAAAGTAAATAGTATTACAAAAGAAGATATAAAAGATGGTGCAAAAAAAGGCTATGAAAAAACAAAAGAAGTTAGCTCAAAAGCATGGGATAGTTCAAAAGAACAATACAATAAACTTATGAAAGACAAATAAAATATGCAATTAAAAAAACTTGAACCTTTAACAAATAAATACCTCGAATCTATAGGCTTTACATGGCATACAGATACAGATGAAACATCATACGTTAGTGATGAGATAGTAAGTATCTCGGAAAGCGAAGCAGAGGCTTATTATGAAGCTACAAACGAATTGTATGATATGTTTTGTGAAGCAGGACAACATGTAGTTGATAACAATTTATTTCATGAACTTGATATTCCTTTTAACTTAGTAGAAGTGATTAAAGATTCTTGGGAAGATGATGTACATTGGCATTTGTATGGAAGATTTGATTTAGCAGGTGGACTAGATGGAAAACCTATTAAATTGATCGAATTTAATGCTGACACTCCTACTGCATTATTTGAAACTGCAATAGTACAATGGGCTATTCTAAAATATAATAACCTAGAAGAATCAAGTCAATTTAACTCTTTATATGAAGCAATTAAAGATAATTTTAAAAGATTTGTAACGCTAGATAGTGATATAGAAAAATTTGAAGAACACTATGAAAAACTTGATTGGAAAATTCTTTTCTCTTCAGTAGCTGGGAATGATGAAGAGGAAAATACTACAAAACTTTTACAACATATCGCAACTGAAGCTGGATTTAAAACTGATTTTGCATATATCCAAGATGTAGAATTTTCTAGTGATGGGATATCTAAAGATGATGAGTTATACGAATTTTGGTTTAAACTTATTCCTTGGGAAGATATTGCTATTGATGAAGGGGAATTAGCAGTTACTTTAACAGAAATCATATCTAACAAAAAAGCTATTATTTGTAATCCTGCTTATACTTTATTATTCCAAAGTAAAGGTATCATGAAAATTTTATGGGATTTATATCCAAATCATCCATTATTATTAGAAACATCATTTGAACCATTAGAAAATACAAAACAAGTTGAAAAAATGTGTTTTGGTAGAGAAGGTGCAAATATGGCTATTGTAAATGATGATAATTCTTTAGAAGTAAAAACAGAGGGACCATATGAAAACTTTAAACCTATTTATCAAGAATTTGTTGAATTTCCAAAAGATGAAAAAGGTGACTATTATCAAGCTGGTGTTTTTTACTCATATGAAGCTTGTGGTTTAGGTTTTAGAAAAGGTGGAGTAATTTTAGATAATATGTCTAAATATGTAGGTCATATTGTAGAGTAATAAACAAGAAGAGAAGATTTAGTTATCTATCTCTTCCCATGTTCCATACATATTATCAAGATCATTGATAACCTCTTGATTTACATTGTGGTATCGTAAATATGAAACTATATTTTGATAATGATCTTCATCAAATTCCATAGTTACATTATTTTCTTCACCATATATTCTTGCAATTGCAGGTTTATATAAATTTCTAATTTTTAATCCACCAACATTTAAATTTGTTTTATAATAAGCAACAATTTCTCTCTCATCTTTTAGAGTCCCTAATAGTCCTGAAAGAGATACGATCTTTAATGACTTTATTTTTTCTAGATTTCTAATATCATACTTTTGATTTTTTAAAGGTTTACCCTCTTCATCTGTTTTAAGTTCAATTTTTAAAGAAAACTTTTCTTTTAAATCCGTCCCATTAAAATTAAGAGTATATTCTTTTCCAAACAATGAACAAACTAGTCCCAACGTCAATAATATTTTTTTCATCTTTTAAAATCCTATAAATTTAATTTACTCTATTTTTAGATATAATAATATCATAAAAGGTATAAAATGCTAAATGATCAAAATTTTATTAATATTGCAAAAGAACTAGCAAGTGCAAGTAAATGTGTCTCCAAACAAGTTGGTGCTGTTATAGTAAAAGATGGACGAATATTAAGTACTGGATACAATGGTACACCTTCAGGTTATACAAACTGCTCTACACATTGGGATGGGGAATATACAAAAGAGCATCATGAATGGTCTAAAACATATGAAATTCATGCTGAAATGAATGCTATTATTTGGGCAGCAAGAGAGGGTATAAGTATAGATGGTGCCACTATTTATGTTACACTTGAACCATGTAGTGATTGTAGTAAAAATTTAATCGCTAGTGGTATCAAAAGAATTGTTTATGACAAATCTTATGAACATACAAATTCAGACGTAGTAACAAAATTTATAAAAGATAACAATGTGAGTATAGAAAAACTTGAAGATACCAACAAATAACGAATTTTATTCAGAGTCTATAAAAGAACATGGTATATCAGCGCAAGGTGTACGGTGGAATAATAAACATAGTCAATATAAACGATTTGAAGCAATTACAAAAAGAATTAAAAAAAACATTGCAACATCTACTATTGTTGATGTAGGCTGTGGTTTTGGTGAATATTATTCATATCTAAAAACAAATAAAAAATCTCCTATGAAATATATTGGTATTGATTGTGAAGTTGACATGATAAATATCTGTAAAAAACGATTCCAAACAGAAGAGTTTCACCATTTAGATGTATTAAAAGACGAACTACCATATGCTGATTATTTAGTATGCAGTGGTGCCTTAAATATATTAGAATATGATGATGTCGATCTATTTATTTCGAAATGTTTTGAGTACTCAAAAAAAGGATTTGTTTTTAATTCATTAAAAAATTTAACATTTAATAACATAAAACAATATGAGATCATAGATATTTGTAAAAAATATTCTCAAAACATATCAGTCTTTGATGGCTATTTGGATAATGATTTTACTATTCTTATGGTAAAATAAATTTTTAAAATAAGGGACAAAATATATGAAAAAAACAATACTAGGTATTCTTTTTGCAACAGTAAGTTTATATGCAGGACTGATAAATGCAATTGCAATTACTATAAATGAAACACCTATAACACTTTATGATATAGATCAAGAAATAGAAACTAAAAAGATATCTAAAGATCAAGCAGTATCACAATTAATTGATACAATCTTATATGATCAAGCACTAGAAACAAATAAAATTAGTGTTGATATGTTTGATATTGACAACTACATTGAAAAACTAGCTGCAAGTAATAAAATGAATGTTTTAGATTTCAAATCACTCGTACGTCAACAAGAAGACTATAAAACATTTAAAGAAAAAATTAAAAAACAAATACTTCATCAAAAACTTATTACCAAAATTGCGGGTGGTAAACTAAAAATTGCCACAGAAGATGATCTAAAAATTTATTACGAGAATAATAAAGAACAATTTAAAATTGCAGATACAATTGATGTAGTTGCATATGTTTCAAAAAAGAAAAAAGTACTCAATCAACTTAAAAAGAATCCAATGTTACAATCAAAAGATATGTTAACTCAAAATATTACAATGAAACAAAGCGAATTAAACCCTCAAACAAAGTATATTTTAAATTCTACATCTCCAAAACAATTTTCTGCTATTTTTGCACAAAATAAAAACTATAACATGTTTTATGTAAAAGAGAAAAAAGATATTAATATATTGCTTTTTACAGATGTAAAAGACCGAATATTTCAAGTTATTATGAAAAAAAGAGAACAAGATTATTTAAAAGAATATTTTGAAACATCTAAAATAACTGCTGATATTAAAGTACTTAGATAAAATAAACGAAGTAAATACGTCAAATCATCTAAAGATGATATATGATATAATGATAAAATAATAAGAAGTAAGGAAAAAACATATATGTTTGAAACAATTATAGGATTAGAGGTTCATGCTCAATTAAATACAAATAGTAAACTATGGTGTAATTGTGCTACTAGTTTTGGAGAAGTTGCAAATACAAATGTATGTCCAACATGTTTAGGATTACCAGGAGCTCTTCCAGTTTTAAATAAAGAAGCAGTACATAAATCTATCCAATTAGGAACTGCAATCAATGCAGAAATAAACAAAAAATCTATTTTTAATAGAAAAAATTACTTTTACCCAGATTTACCAACAGGATATCAAATATCACAATTTGAAGTACCTGTTGTAGGGTTTGGTAAAGTTGAAATAGATTTTCCAGATGGATCAAGTAAAATTATTGGTGTAACTCGAGCTCACTTAGAAAATGATGCTGGTAAAAGTTCTCATGCGGGAGATCATAGTAAAGTAGATTTAAATAGAGCAGGAACACCACTGCTTGAAATCGTATCTGAACCAGATATGAGAAGTAGTGAAGAGGTTCTTTTATATCTTAAAAAACTTCATTCAATAGTTAGATATATTGATATCTCTAATGCAAATATGGAAGAGGGAAGTTTCAGATGTGATGTAAATATCTCTATTCGTCCAAAAGGTGAAGATAAACTTTATACTCGATGTGAAATTAAAAATATGAATAGTTTTAAAAATATTGAAAAAGCTATTGCATATGAAGTACAAAGACAAAGAGAAGCTTGGGAAGATGGAATATATGAGCAAGAAGTTGTTCAAGAAACGAGACTTTTTGATGTAAATGTGGGTGAGACAAGAAGTATGAGAGGGAAAGAAGATGCTGCTGATTATAGATATTTTCCAGATCCAGATTTACTTCCACTTATTATTACAGATGAGATGATTGAAAAATACTCAGATATTCCAGAACTACCAGATGCTAAAAAAGCCCGATTTGTAAAAGATTTTGGACTAAAAGCTTATGATGCAGGAGTTATTTGCAGTACTAAAGAGATGGCACAATATTTTGAAGATATGATGAGCTATGGTATTAGCGGGAAAATGGCTACAACATGGCTTACAGTTGAATTACAAGGTAGATTTTCTGAAGGTATGAATGTAACTACTTCACCTGTAGATGCTAAAAAGCTTGGAAGCCTAATCAAAGCAATTGAAGCTGGTGATATATCGGGTAAAGCCGGTAAAGAAGTACTTGACTACTTAATGGAAAATGATGCAACGGTTGAAGAAGTTATTGAAAAACTTGGATTAAAACAAGTAAGTGATGATGGAGCTATTTTGGTAATTATTGATGAAATTTTAAATGCAAATCAAGATAAAGTTGAGCAGTACAAATCTGGTAAAGAAAAAATGTTTGGTTTCTTTGTGGGTCAAGCTATGAAAGCATTAAAAGGCGCTGGAAATCCTCAAATTATTAATAAGCTTTTAAAAGAAAGATTAGCGTAAAAGAATTATGAATATAAATTCTGTTTGTGTTATAGGTGCAGGGAAATGGGGACAAGCCTTGCACTATGCTTTAAATCAAAAACAAAAATGTTTTATTACAAGTAGGACAACAAAAGATATTGAGAACTTTGTTTCTTTAGAAGAGGCATTAAAGTGTGAATATTTAGTAATTGCTATCCCTTCACAAAGTATAAGAAAATGGCTTACTGATAACTTTAGATATACAAATCAAAAAGTACTTGTAGCAGCAAAAGGTATTGAAGCTGATACAGGTGCATTTTTACAAGATATTTATGAAGAATTTGTACCAAAAAAAAATCTAGGATTTATATCTGGACCATCTTTTGCAAGTGAAGTTATAAAAGGTCTTCCTACTGCTTTAGTTATCAATTCTATTTCAAAAAAGTTTTATACTCAATTTAATAGTTTTTTTCCACAGTTTATTAAAACATATTATAGTAAAGATATTATGGGTGCAGAAATATCAGGTGCATATAAAAATGTATTAGCAATAGCAAGTGGTATTTGTGAAGGTCTAGAACTTGGACAAAATGCACGTGCTAGTTTAATATCTCGAGGACTTGTAGAGATGGCAAGGTTTGGGGAGCACTACGGTGCTAAAAAGAATACATTTATAGGTTTAAGTGGTGCTGGAGATCTTTTTTTAACAGCTTCGAGTACACTTAGTAGAAACTATAGAGTTGGACTAGGTCTTGCAGTAAATAAATCTCTTGATGATATATTAAAAGAGTTAGGTGAAGTAGCAGAAGGTGTTATGACATCTCAAGCAATATATAAACTATCACAAAAGAATAATATATACACACCTATTGCAAATGAGGTAAAACTTATTCTAGATGGGAAAGATCCAAAAGATAGTTTAAAAGACTTATTAAAAAGTTAGATTTCTAACTTAATAAGTCTTTATTTTTTTTATTCATTGTAAAAGCATTCATAGATCGTGAAACTTGTTCCTCTTCTATCTCGTCTTCTTCAAAATACTTTTCTACTGTTGCTGTTGGATTTAAAAATAAAATCGATTCTTCTATTACAATTTGGAAGATTGCATATAAAGGTATTGTTACATGTGAACCAAAGTTTTCACTACCAAAACCTGCTTCAAAAGTAATCGACTTTTCCGTTAAAATTATAGATTCGTAAGTGTAATTTGAAAGTGTAAATAGAGTAAAGTGTGAAAAGTTTTTACTAATTGAGTCAGGCATAGCTGGTTCAAAATCTACTCCATTTATGTTTGCAGTGATAGAAAACTCTTCATCTTTATTTATCAGGTACTCGATTACTTCAAATATTTGTCCCTCTAACATATCCCTATAATTTATATCTTCTACTATATTAAATATCATTTTTTATCCTTTTTACATACAAATATATATTTGTCAAATTCGTCACTACTATGAAGATTCAAGTTTATTATATTTTCTATTGTAAACCCTATCTCAGTTAAAATTGAAGATAATTCATCATTTGTATAACAAAATTGCTCTATCGTACCTGACTCTTTTAGAAATTTATTCTCTTTATCTTCTTGAGTGAAAAGCGTTATATCAGTATATAGAATATTCTCTTCAAAGTTAGCATCAATAGCAATAAACTTGTCTTCTAATTCAATGTTTAAGGTACCTTGTGCAACATTATCAAAACCATATAAACTATTTATATCAAAGATAAAGTGACCTTTATTATTCAATACATTATAACAATTTTTTAGAAATTCTTTTATATAGTTTTGAGGGATATAGTTGATAACATCAAAAGTTGCTGTTGCACAATCAAATGTTTCTTTAACATCTTTAATATCAATACATTTTGCATTTGTACCTTTTGATACTGCAATTTCTATTTGTTTAGCACTTAGATCAACACCAAATGTTTTAATCCCATTTAAGTCCATTATATGACAAAATTCACCTTGTCCACAACCTATATCAATAAGTGTTTTAGGGGCTTTTGATAAAACAGTATGTCCTATAGTCTTGTAAAGATGATGAATCTCATCTTCAAAATCAAGATGTTCTTCTATTGTTGCATAAAGATCAAGTGCTTGCAAGCTGTTCTCTTAAATCTAAGATTTCTGTTTTTTGATTATAGTAAGAATTTTTATTTGAAATTAAAAATACACTTGATTGCATAATTGTTTCTCCAACTTCTAAACCATTTTGTTTCATAGTTTCACCTGTCTCAACAATATCAACAATACAATCTGCAAGGCCAACTAAAGGTGCTAATTCAATAGAGCCATAAAGCTTAACAATATTAACAGCCATAGCTTTACTTTCAAAAAATCTTTTTGCAATTGTTGTATGTTTTGTTGCAACTGTGATTTCAGATTTTGACCAATCAATAGTATCACCAGCTTTTAGACCAATTGCAACTTTACATTGTCCAATTTTTAAATCTAATAATTTAATTAAATCATATTCTTTTTCTTCAAGTACATCAAGACCAACTACACCTAAGTCAGCAGCTCCATGCATAACGTAAGTAGGTACATCTTGATTTCTTACATTTAAAAATGTAAATCCAGCTTTTTTAAGTATTAATTTTCTATCTTCAAATACAAATTTTTCGTCAAATACTTTTTCGAATTTTTCTAATGTTTGTTCCGCGATTCTACCTTTTGGTAGTGCAATTGTTAACATCTATTTTCCCTTTTTCTTATTGTTTGATTCACTTATTATTTTTTTCATACTACTAAATATCATATTTTTTTTATACTTTACAGGAACATCCATAAAGTAATTTTTTAGTAAGTCTTTATCTCCACCAGTAAAGTAAATTTTTGTTTTATACTTTTCATACTCTTTGAGTATAGGTAAAGTTATAGCACTAAATATTGCATAATTTATAGCATCATTTGTTGTTAATGGAATTTTATCTAAATTTGTATTTTTTTCAAAGTCAAATGATAACTTTTTAGATATTTTTGGATAAATTAGTTTATATGCCTCAACACCCGGTAAAATATATCCACCTTTGTGCTTCCCTTTTTCCATAATATCAACAGTAATAGCACTTCCTAAATCAACAATTATTCCATCTTTAATGTAATGACAAACTACTTGTCGATCTATACCCATACCTTCATAAGCTGTTTTAAAATCTATCATAGTTTTTAAATTAACTGCTTTAGGGTATTTTTTTTGAAATTCTTTTGTTGCTTTTTTATTTACACTAATAAAATAAATCGGCTCATTATATTCCGGCAAATGCTTTAACGACTCGACTGTCGATATTTTAAAACTCTTTTTGTTCACCTTAAAATGGTACGTTGTATTGCCTATATCACACAATATCATATTATCTATTACTCCGAATAATTAAATTAAGTGTATTATAGTTAAAATACAATTATATTAACAATATTTAATGAAGGTTTTACTTGAACATAGCAATTTATGGTGGTAGTTTTGATCCTGTTCATATAGGACATGAGATGATTATAAATAAACTCTCACATATCACGTATATTAATAAACTTATTGTTGTTCCTACATATTTAAATCCATTTAAAAAACAGTATCTATTACATCCTACAGTGCGATATGATATATTAAAACATATGTATGAAATAAATCCCGATGTCTTGATTTCAGATTTTGAGATTAAAAGAAATGAAGCAACACCTTCTATTATTACCGTGGAACATTATAAAAACATATATCAACCAAAAAAAATATTTTTAATAATTGGTTCAGATAATCTTAAGACACTGCATTTATGGGATAACTTTGAAAAACTTAATGAACTTGTTGAGTTTATAGTTGTTAACAGAGATGGTTATGAAGTAAAAAATGATATAATACAATTTAAAACGATAAATATGAATATAAATATAAGTTCATCCTCATTAAGAGATAAATTAGATATAAAATATATTCCTAAAAAAATACAAAAAAAGGTAACCGATATATGGAACAAAGAATTAAAAAAATTGTAGACTTATTAGATTTGAGAAAAGCTGAAGATATTGAAGTTTTTGATCTTGAAGGTAAGGGTTATATTACAAATACTGTTATTATAGCTACTGCATTAAATAATAAACACTCAATTGCATTATTAAGTCATTTAAAAGACTTAAAACCAGAAGAAGAGTTTGTTAGAACTGAAGAAGATGGAGATTGGACTATTATTGATTTAGGTGATATTCTAATTCATATCATGACTCAATCACACAGAGATACTTACTCTTTAGAACAATTTCTTTCTACATTTCCACTAGATAACTAAGAGGTCTTTCTTCTTAGTTTAGAACTTTATTAACAACTTCTTCAAATTTTTCTATTTTTTCTATTTGAAGTGGTTTTAATATATAACTTAAAGCACCAGCCTGGATAGCTTTAATCACCTGATCTTTTTCTCCATGAGAAGTAACCATAATGATTTTTGCTTTAGGATCATATTTAATAATTCCTTTTACAGCATCTATACCATCTTTTATTTCATCTTCTGGTGGCATTGTTATATCCATAGTTACTAATTCTGGTTTTAATAATTTATATTTTTCTATTGCCTCTAATCCAGCTCCTGCTTCACCTACGGTAACATGACCCAAATGATCTAGCATCTTTTTTATATTTGATCTCATTAATCTTGCATCGTCTACTACTAATACAGTTGCCATTATTATCTCCTTCTATTTTTTACTTAGATAAAATAACTTAATAAAATGACTTCATCATTTAATTTTAATCTACAAAGATACATAATACCATTTCTTTTTTTTGTTATATTTACAGAATTATGCAGAGTATATGGCGTTGAAATATTTACACTTCCACCCTCTTTTATAATAGTTAACTTTTGTAAAATATTCCCTAAAGTTATATTCAAAGTTTCTGCAACATTTTCACTTGCTAACTCGATGATCTCTTCATCAGAGATATCACCAAAATTAAAACTTTCTACCATTGTATACGCCAGTTTATTTGAAACACTAAATCCAACTGTACCTGACATATCGTGACTTAAGGATATTAATGCTGTAATATCAAAATAATCAATCTTATCAACTTCTAAAATCTCATAATTCGATTCTATTGGTAATTCTAAATCATTTTTGAAATATGCTATTGTGCGATCTACTAATTTAACTAAAATTTCATCTTTTTTCATATGTTACTTCCAATGGTACTATAAATATAAATTTCTTGGCTTATTAAAATTTATTTCTACTTTAATATTACCATTTAATTTATTTACTTCTTATAATTAGGATATTATCGTATAAGATATGTAATTAATTTATATCCACTACCTGCTGCAATAATTGTACCTAAAAGATTTAATACAATATTTAATATACCATACCAAAAATTACTATTTAAAAGCATGTAACTTTCTATTGCAAATGTTGAATAAGTAGTTAATGCACCTAAAAAACCTGTAACTAAAAATAATTTAACTAATGTATTGGGAGTGTATGTGATAAATAATGCAATAAGTAATCCAATAATAAAACTACCTATAATATTTACTGTTAACGTAGCAAGAGGAACTTCATGAGGAAAATGTTTAACCATCTCCACTCCTACGTAAAACCGTACTATAGCGCCAAAGAAGCCACCAAAACCTACGGCTAATGCAGTAGTAAGATTAAATGTCATCTTTAAATTCTTGTTCCAGTCTTATTTTCATAGTTTCTTCCATGTCTTTATACCATGATGTTTTTCTCTCTGCTTTTACTGTTGGTAGATATATAACTTTTACTATACCACTTTCTTGTGTCAGGTTTTGAGAGTCTAGAATTTTTCGTGTTCCAATCACAACTACAGGCTGAACCTCTAAATCATACTTTTCGGCAATCATTCTAGCCCCTGCTTTAAACTTTAATAGTTTTTTCCCTTTTGATCTTGTGCCTTCTGGGAATATTGCAATAGGTCTACCTTTTGAAAGTTGTTCTTTACAATCTTTTAAAAGTTTAATTAAACTTTTTTTACTTTCTCTTTCAACCAAAATCATATTTGGTGCTTTAACAATACGACCAAACCATGGAATATTTGAAATCTCCACTTTTGCAATCCATGCTAAATCTTTAGAATGTAAATATTCAAATAACATTATATCTAATACCGACTGGTGATTCATCACCTGCATCTGCGCATTAGGGTCTTCAACACCCTCTACTTGTAATTCCATACCAAGAAGTTTCATTTGCATTGTTGCCCATTTTTGTCTATAATATTTTGTATTACTTCTAAATATATACATAAGAACAATCAAAACTGAAGTTGTAAGGGCAATTTGTATAATTGTAAAAATCGCTCTAATTTTACTAAATGTCATTTTTCTTTATCCATCCTATACTTTCATTACTAAATAATACTTTTATAAAGTCATCATTTTCATTTACTATTTCAACAATTTGCTTTGATTCAAGTGATTTAAAAATAGTAGAACTATTTGTTGGTAAGATATATACTTTAATATCTTCTTTCAATAATATTTTCTTATTTGGAATAAATAAATAGGCTAAGATAGCAATAAATATAGTTATAAAAATAAGATATATATTTTTTCTTCTAAATATAAATACTAATACAAAAATCAATAAGATTACTGTACTTAAAATTTGTTTATATATTAAAATACTACTATTATAAGGATTTAATTCTGTCTGAGTACTTACTAATTCTTCATCAAGGATGATGGGTATAGTCATCATTACAAAATCTTTTGAATCTGTATTATAATAAGTAAATTTAATTTGTTTAGTATGACTAGGTATCATCACATAGTAATATAAATTTTGACTAGGATACATATCACTTAAGCTATTTATTCCTTGGTCATCTCCATAAGTATTCAACATAAAATCTTCTAAATTTGCATTTTTTGCTTTTAAATTAATTGTAGTGTGTAAAATATTATTTGTATATTGTTTTGTTTTTACTGTAAATATTTCAAGTTGTTTAGCAATAACTTTTGAAAATAACTTTTGATTTACAGCAATTCTTTCATATTGTATTTCTGGAGAATCAATTGATATAAAGTCAATAATCTCTTCATCCTTAGATAAAGCAAGTGTTATTTTTGGCAACACAAAATCATCTTGAAACACTTTATAACTTACAGTTGTAATATATTCACTTGATTTATTCTTTATCCATACAATATCTTGAGTTAGTATTTCGATATTATTTTCAGATGTAAAAGTTGTTACAATTTTATCGTAAGTACTTTCCTCTTTTAAAATAAGTGCTTTAAGTTTTATATCAAATTTCTGACCAGTGAATACTCGTTGAGGAAAAGAGCTATATTCTAAATATAACTCTTTTGATTCTATCTCTTCACTAGAAAAAACAGATGTAGTAAATAATGCAAAAAGTATAAGTACCCTAAAATAATATTTCATCATACCCTACTTTTCTTATTTATTTTAAAAGACCTTGAAGCATTTTTACTCCATCATCACAACCTAAAAGCATCTCCATAGCACGTTCAGGATGAGGCATAAGTCCAAATACATTTTTTTCTTTATTACAAACGCCAGCAATTTGCTCAACGCTTCCGTTTAGAACTTGGTTTTCACCTTTTTCATTACAATACTGTAATAAAATTTGTCCATTGGCTTGTAATTCTTCTAATCCAGCATTTTCAATGAAATAGTTACCATCATGATGTGCAACTGGAATATTTACAACTTCACCTACTTCTAATTCTTGTAAAAATGAATTTTCATTGTTTACAACTTTAAGATGATGATGTTTTGAAATAAAATGTAAGTTATCATTTCTTTTTAATGCACCTGGTAAAAGTCCTGTTTCTGTTAAAATTTGAAAACCATTACAAATACCTAAAACTTTTCCACCATTAGCAGCGTATGTTTTAACAGCATCCATAATTGGGGCAAATTTAGCTAATGCCCCACTTCTTAAATAATCACCATAAGAAAATCCACCTGGAGCTACAACTAGTGTTGTACCTTCTGGTAATACAGTTTCTTCATGCCAAACAATAACTACTTCTGCACCTAATTTTTCAAATGCATATTTTGTATCGTATTCACAGTTAGTCCCTGGAAATTGTAATACTGAAACTTTCATAGTTTTATGCTTCTATTGTAATATCGTAATCTTCGATTACAGTATTTGCTAAAAGTTGTTCACACATTTTTGTAGCTTCTTCTCTAGCATCTTCTTCGTTGCTACAGTTTAATTCCATTACAATTTGTTTTCCAATTCTAACATCTTTTACAATCTCTTTAAATCCTACAGTATCAAGTGTATGGTGAGCAGCTTTCCCTGCTGAATCTAAAACACCTTTTTTAAGTCCTATGTTGATTATTGCTTTCATTTCTTACCTTCTTGTGTAAATTATATTTTGCGATTATATCTAAAGTTGCCTTATAACAATTCAGGCAACTTTAACCCTTCCCTCTTATGGAAAATCTATTTACTTAAACTATTATGAATAGTACTATAACCATTTAAAATTGTATTTTTAATAGAATCAGGTACTTCAACCTCTAGTTTTTGTCCAGCAGCTAAATCTTTTGCTTTCTCTTTCCAGTTATCTTTTTTACCAAAATCTCTTAATATTTGTTTATCCATTGAGATAAAATTACCTTTATCAAAATCTTCTTTAGCAATAAATCTTGAACTTTCAGGTGTTAAAACTTCATCGCCAAGTACCCACTGACCATTTGCATCAACAAATGCTTCAAATTTTGTATCTACAATAATAATACCATTTGACTCTGCAAATTGCGTAAACTCTTTAAATAGATTTTCTAAACTAGTAATAATCTCAGGGAATACAACTCTCACTTTTTCAGTATTTAAAGGGATATCTTTAACACCTTTTGTTGTAGGCGTAAAGATTGGTGTATCAAACTTATGCCATTGTTTTAAATCTGATGATAACTCTAGACCATATGGGTCTTGACCATTTTGACAAGCATCAAATAAAGAACCTGTTAAATAATTTCTAAAGATAAATTCAAACTGAACAACTTCGCCATCAATTTGGGCTTCTAATGGTTTACAAAGCTCCATCATTTGACATCTTGGAGCAATTGATAAAGAGCTATCTACATTTTCAGCTAAAATTGCTGTTTTGATACCAATTTCTCTAGCAAAAGCAGCACCACTATTAGAAATAGCAGTTTGAGATACACCTTTACCTTCAATCTCAAGATTTAAAGGGATATCAAAAACTGAACATCTATCACTTCTTACTAATAGTACTTTTGGATCATCACCTGGACATGTATATAAATCTGCGTTTTTACCAATGTAAAATAAATTGTACCCCAAGTCTTCAAGTTCCGAGATACCTTTCTCATCAGTTGTTTTCTTTGATACAGGCCAGAGACCAAGTTCTATAATTTTACTTATTGTCATATATTATTCCTTTTTATTTTTTCATTATTATAAGTGATTTTAAGATATCAATAGCATTTTTTAATTGATTATCCATCATTATCATCTCTTGTGTTATGATTTTTTTATCTTCTTTTTTAACTTCTTTTTTCTTATCATCTTTTTTTGTTTTTTTATCAGTTACTTTTTCTAATTCACCTTCAAGATGTTTTCGCATATTTGATTCTTTTAGTTTAAAACCAGATTCCTCTTGAGTTAATACTTTTCCAGGATAGACTTGAATATCAGGAACGATTCCTTTTGCTTGAATTGTTCTTCCACTTGGTAAATAGTATTTTGCAATAGTTAATTTAATAGCTTCACTTCCATCATCGTTTATAGGGATGATTCTTTGAACTGAACCTTTACCAAATGTATCTTCACCTACAATAACTGCTCTTTTTAAATCTTGTAATCCACCAGATACAATTTCACTAGCACTGGCACTTCCTCCATTTACTAAAACTACCATAGGAACATCAGTAACTGTAGAATTAGAAGTCGCCTTAAATTCTTCATTGTCTCTTTTATCTTTACCTCTTTGAGATACGATAGTACCTTTGTTTACAAATAAATCAACAGTATCAATAGCTTGACCTAATTGTCCACCTGGATTATTTCTTAAATCTAAAATAATCGCTTTTGTTGTTTTCTTGTATTTTTTAATATTTTTTCGTAATTCAGATGCTATTTTCATATCCATAAATGATGCAACTCTTAAATATAAGATTTCGTCATTTATTGTTTTTGCATAAACTGATTGAATTTTAATAGTATCTCTAATGATATCTATTTTAATCGGTTTTGGTTCTGTTTTTCTTACAATAGTAATTGAAATAGGTGTCCCTTTCAATCCTCTCATAATCCCAACAGCATCAGATAAACTCATATTTATACTTGATTTATCATCAATTTTTAAAATAATATCACCCGCTTTTACTCCTGCTTTAAAAGCGGGAGTATCATCAATGGGAGATATAATTGTTAAAGCACCTTCACGCTGACCAATAACAATTCCTAAACCACCAAACTCACCTTTTGTTTCGACTTTCATCTCTTTGTATGATTCTTTATTTAACATTGAAGAATGGGCATCTAATTCGTGTAATAAACCAGATATTGTTTTATTAACAATTTTATGTAGCTTTATATCATCAACATAAAGTAACTCAACGGCGGCTATTACTTTTTGTAATTTTGTGTATGATTCTAGTCTCGTAGGTTCTGGTTCTTCTACTTTATTTTCTTTTACTGATTCTGCAAAAAGTACTGTCGTAAATAAAACGGAGAAAGAAAATAATAAAATCTTTTTCATCTATGGAAACCTTTTATTTTTTATAGGATTATATCTAATTAATGATATAATAAGACTTTAACTAAATTAAATTTATAGGACTAAATATATGGAAAAAGAATTAGAAAGTATGCAAAAATTCTACGATGTTATTATAGAATTTTTTGTAAATTATAGCTTCCAAATAGTTGGTGCAATCATAATCCTTATCATAGGTTTCTACATCGCAAAAAAAGTTTCTACTTTTATTGAAAAAGTTTGCTTAGCAAAAGATATGGATATTACTTTAACAAAATTTATTGCGATGGGTGTTAAAATTGCCATAATTGCAGGGGTGGGTATTATATCCGTTGGAAAACTAGGTATTACAATCACACCATTTGTTGCCGCAATTGGTGCTATGTCTTTAGGTGCAGGTTTAGCATTACAAGGTTTATTATCAAATTTTGGAGCAGGGATATCTATTATTGCAACAAGACCATTTGTTGTTGGTAATACTATATCAATTCAAGGACATACGGGTGTAGTTAAAATTATAAAATTAGCATACACGGTCTTAGAAACAGAAGATAAAGAAGAGATAACTATACCAAATAAACATATTGTGGGTGAGGTATTAGTGAACTCGTTTGATTTCACTATTGTTGAGATGAGTGTTGGTATCGAATATAGTTCTGATCCAAAACACGCAATTGATGTTATATATAAAGTCCTAGAACAATTTCAAGAGATATCAAAAGATGCTAAAGCACAAGTTGGAATAAAAGAATTTGCAGATGCCTCTATAAATATAGAACTAAGATATTGGGCACCTACACAACAATATAATGAAACTCAATATAAAGTAAATCTAGCCATTTTTGATGCATTGAAACAAAATAAAATCAATATTCCATTTCCTACATATAACATTGTAAAACATTAAAAAAGGATTCTGTATCAAAACTATTTTTAAATCTATTTATGTAAAAATATTAGTAGGAATTATTGCTCTTTATAGTTTAGTGGGTTTTGTGATTTTACCCTATTTAGTGCAAACTAATTTTTCTAAAATAATAAAACAACAACTCAATACAAATGCATCGCTGGCTAGAGTGTATATAAACCCGTATACACTTGAAGTAGGGTTACATAATCTTCTTATCCAAGATGATAAGAATAAGACCCTTTTATATTTTAAATCTCTTGAAACAAATATAGAATTTACAAAACTTCTAGTAGGAGAATTAGAGATAAGTTATATTCATCTAAACTCATTAAAAACTGCAATCTCTTTATATAAAAATAAGGAATTGAATTTTTCACATATATTAAAACAACTCGAAAAAAATTCAAAAACAAAAGAAAAACCTACTCAAAATAAAGATAAAGCACCTCTAATATTTACTCTAAATAAATTCTTACTACAAGACTCTAGAGTAGTTTTTAATGATCAAACAAAGTCTAAAGATTTTGAGATAAGTACAAAACCTTTTAATTTTGAAGTAAAAGATTTTTCTACAAAAAAAGACTCTATTGTAAAAATCAATACAGATATAGAAATAATAGATACATTAAATTTCAACTTGGACTCAAATCTATTATTATCCCCAACTAAAATAGAAGGAAATCTTTCACTTAAAAAGATACAACTTAAAAAGATTTATGATTATTTAGAAGATGATTTAAAATTTCAATTTGATGGATTTATAAAAAATATCTCAACTTCATTTAATATTAACATTATAAATGATGAAATAAAAGCAGACGTTCAAGATTTCAATCTTAATATTCCACATATACACTATAATGACACAAAATTTGACGTAATAACACAAGAACTAAATACATCAATTAAAGATATTAAAATAACGAAAAATAGTTTATTGAAATTTGATATAAATGAGATAATACTTTCAAATCAATCTATAGGATTTATTGATCTAATTAAGAATAAAAATAATCTTCTAACTTTTAAAGATTTGGATATAAAAATTGACAAATTTTCAAGTGATAAAAAACAAGAAAATAAGATCTCTTTATTTATCAAAACTCCTGCTAGTGGAGATATTGATATCAATCTCAATACAAAGCAAGAACCTTTAAAAGTAATAGGAATAGCTAAAACCAAACAGTTAGATATCGTTCCTTATAAAGACTATATCAAGGACTTTATTAATATTGACGTTAAAAACACACTACTGGATATACACTCTAATATAGAAATAAAAAAGTCAACTCAAAATATCCAAGCAGATATAAAAGTATCACAAATAGACCTCTTTCATAATATAACGGATAAGAGACTACTGAAAATGAATCAATTCGATATTTTAGGATTAAAATATACAAATAATAATTTATTTATTGAAAATATTATATTAGATACTTTTAATACATCATTTAAAATAGATACAAATAAAACAACTAATATCGATGGATTGATGGTAGTAAAAGAAAGTACAAAAAAACCTATAGAAAAAGAAACTCAAAATAATAAAAAAACCCAATTTAACTATTATATAAAAAACCTAAATATTGCTAATGGAAAAGCAGTGTTTTCAGACCATTCTTTACCTTTAAACTTTGATACAAATATTCATAGCTTAACAGCAACGGTAAATGATTTATCTTCAAAAAATGATGAAACAAATATACAACTAAATGGGGTAATTGAAAAATATGGACTAGCAAATATCCAAGCAAAAACTATACTTTCAAATTTTAAAAATAAAACTGATGTTGCAATCAAATTTGAGAACTTAGATGTGAGATCATTTTCTCCATATTCCGGTAAATTTATAGGACAAAAGATTGCGGATGGTAGATTATGGCTTAATTTAAATTATAATATTTCAGATTCCCAACTATCCAGTACCAATAATATAAAAATTAAAAATCTTACACTAGGTGAAGATGTAAATAGTACAGATGCGATGAGCCTTCCAGTAGGACTTGCAATCGCACTTTTAGAAGATAGTGAAGGGTTAATTGACTTAGATGTACCTATTAAAGGGGATATGAAACATCCAAAATTTGAATTAGGTGGTGTGATTTGGAAAACTTTAGGAAATGTTATCACAAATATCGTTACTGCTCCATTTAGATTTTTAGGCTCATTGCTAGGTATGGATTCTGATGAATTAGGTACTATAGAATTTAATTTTGCTCAATCAGAAATATTACCTCCTCAAAAAGAAAAACTTGATAAGTTACTCCAAGTATTGAAAAAGAAAAAGAATTTACTTATCACATTACAACCAGCAATGAATGTAGTAAATGATTCCAGGGTATTAAAAGAACAAAAATTTACTGAACTTATAAAATCTGATGATAGAAATAAAATGATTAAAAAATTATATAAAAATAGATTTGGAGAAGATAAATTAGAGAATATATCTTCAAAAAATAAAGAAAATGAGCTTATAAGTATTTTATCTCAAGCGATTAAAACTAGCATACTAATTACAGACAAAGATTTACATTCACTTGCAAAACAAAGAGTAGTTAACATCAAAAAATATTTTCTATCTCATAAGTTAAGATTAGATAGAATCCAAATAGAAAATGATGTCTTTGAAAATAAAGACAACGATACTAAAGAGTTATCTCTAAAGTTAAAATTAAATATAAAAGACTAAAAATGAAATACATTGTAGAAACTCAAAAATCAATTGAGCAAGCATCGGAAGATTTAATCCAAGCAGTAAGTGACCATAAATTTGGAGTACTCCATATCCACAATCTTAAAGAAACTCTTAATAATAAAGGCGTTGAATATGATAAAGAATGTAGAGTTTTTGAAGTGTGTAATCCTAATAAAGCAAAAGAGATAATGGATATCGAGATGAGTTTAAACTTAGTCTTGCCATGTAGAGTATCTGTATATGAAGAAGATGGAAAAATACTTATTGGAATGATTAAACCTAAATCACTTTTAGTACAATTATCTGATAAACAATCTTTGCTTGCAGTTGCGAATGAAGTAGAAACAACAATGATTAAGATAATTCAACAAGCAATTTAGATTTTAACAATTTCGTATATACAAGTTAAGATTAGATAAAATTCAAATAAAATACAACAATAAAGATAATAAATGAAGTTTCAATTAGATGCAACAAGTGGTAATGCAAGAGCAGCCACTTTAACTATGAGCCACGGTGAGGTACAAACGCCTGTATTTATGCCAGTAGGTACACAAGCAAGTGTAAAGGCGCTCGATCATAATGATATGATTAATCTTGGTGCTCAAATTATTTTGGGAAATACATATCATATGTATTTAAGACCAGGAAGTAAAACTATTAAAAAGTTTGGAGGACTACATGGATTCTCAAAATTTCCAAATAACTTTTTAACAGATAGTGGGGGATTTCAAGCATTTAGTTTGCGAAAGCTTGATGGTAAGAATGGTAAACCAGATCCAAAGGGTATAACTTTTAAATCTCACATAGATGGAAGTTTACACTACTTTACACCTAAAAGTGTTCTCGATGCACAATATGATTTCAACAGTGATATCATGATGATTCTTGATGATTTAGTTGCTTTACCAAATACTCAAGAAAGAATCAATCTAAGTATCGAAAGAACAACCACTTGGGCAAAAGAAGCTATTGAGTATCACATGTCTCAAAAAGAAAAAGGGATAGGGGTAGATCAAAATATCTTTGCTATTATTCAAGGTGGTACAGATAAAGAATTTAGAAAAAAATCTGCTACTGAACTTTGTGCGTTAACTGACTATGATGGATATGCAATTGGTGGATTAAGTGTAGGTGAACTTAATAATGAAATGTATGATACAGTTGAGTGGACTACACAATTTATGCCAGAGGATAAACCTAGATATCTTATGGGAGTAGGGACTCCTGAAGATTTAATTGAAAATATTGATCGTGGTGTAGATATGTTTGATTGTGTTATGCCAACAAGAAATGCCAGAAATGGTACTTTATTTACTACTTTTGGTCGTGTTAATATACGTGGTGCAAAATTTAAAGAAGATCCAAAACCAATTGATGAAGCGTGTGAGTGTTATACATGTCAAAACTATTCGAGAGCATATCTTAATCATCTCTATAGAAGTGGTGAGATGACATACTTTAGGCTAGCATCTATTCATAACCTACACTACTATTTAAAGCTTATGAGAGATGCTAGAGTTGCGATATTAAACGATAATTGGGTAGAATTCAAAAAAGATTTTTATAAGAAGAGAGAAAAATAATGACAATTGATAATACAACAATAGATAAATTAGCTAAATTATCATCTTTAACAATAGACGATGATAGAAAAGAAGCATTAGGTCAAGAACTTGCAGATATTGTAACATTTGTTGAAAACTTAAATGAGATAGATGTAAGTCATGTTGATGCTACATTTACAACAATAGAAGGTGGTCAACCTTTAAGAGAAGATGCATCATTTAAAGAAGATGGTTTATCAAACAGAATTATGGCAAATGCTCCTAAAAGTGCTGATAATCACTTCATCGTACCTACAATTATAGAGTAAAAAGTAGTTTTTATGATAAATATATATGGAATAAAAACATGTAGTACAGTTCGTAAAGCTATAAAGTTTTGTAAAGATAATGAACTTGAACATACTTTTATTGATTTTCGAGCAACTCCGCTTGAGGCCGATAAAGTAAATTATTTTGCTTCTAAAGTTGATATTAATTTATTATTTAATAATAGAGGAACTAAATATAAAGATTTAGGTTTAAAAGAATTAAATTTAGATGAAAGTGGAAAACTTGAATGGTTGTGTAAAGAAAATATGCTTTTAAAACGACCAGTTGTTGAGTATAAAAATAATGAAGAGAATAAAGTTTTGATCTCTTTTAATCAAGAAGTTTATGAAAAAGAGTTATTAAACTAAAAAAGAGCAACTATCTATTGGTTACTCTTTTTTAACTATCTTAAAGAAGGATGAATTATCATCCTCCTCTCATAACCTTACCATAGTTATTTGTTGCATCACGAGAGCCACCCATGTTTCCAGTAGCTATCATAATACCAATTACTACTACAAAAGCAATTCCTATCCATTTTACCATATTACATTAC
>PJEL010000741.1_pt1 | contig 36867 bp, 24 predicted proteins | sample 1853271 | NCBI WGS metagenome assembly PJEL01 (sample SAMN08108733, study PRJNA415343) | Invertebrate metagenome, whole genome shotgun sequencing project. | host: Globobulimina | place: Sweden: Gullmar Fjord | collected 2015-08
AAAAGGTTTCTTTGGTTTCAGCCCATTTGAAATGCCGTTTCGATCATTTGCGAGTAACATTCATACATGCCCACCGACACCTATATTGCAGCCTTTGAGACAAAAGAAAATATTGTTTTATGACTATGTACATATAACCAGGCACGAATGGATGCACCATTAAGTGTCAAACAGACAAGCTGTAATCACTACTAGATCGATCCTCTCGCGGAACGAAACGACATTTTACATACATTAAAAAGTAATTTATGATTCATTATGGCAAAGAACAAGGATGATAAACGTTCGGGAAGTCGGAGGAGGCAAACGGGAAAGGTGGGCTCGGTGAGTCAAACGCTCTCCTCATGGAAAGATTTCATGCCTGGGGTTGTGTGCGGTGGAAAGCTCGAGCCATCCACGATGGAGTCTAGAATGGAAGACTGTACAGAATATCACCTGAAAGAGTTGCAGGCGTCATCTGCATTCAAGGCATGGGAACGAGGCGAGGATTTGCATGCAAGGACTGGGTTCATGGATCAGTTTCTTGTGCATGCCAGTGATCAATGGGATACGCTTTGCGACTATCTACAGTCATGTGATACAAAAAAAATGAAAAAAGTATTGGTTGCTCTCGTCATTATTGTGCTGGCCGTGAGTGTAGGCATGATGCAGAAGCAAACACCTCGTGCAACAGAGGTGGCGTCATCATATGATGCAGCAAGTGAGGCTCTTTTGGAGAGGTTTAGGGAAGAGCGGCGGGTTGAGGAGTTACAAAGCCAAGAACAAGATACTACTGTGGTTACTGAGCCTGCACATGATGTGATGCAGGTGGAGGAGAATAAAAGCGCCATGTTGGAAACTCACATTGAACAATTGAATTCAAAAATCAGCAATCTCCAGTTGCAAGTTGACTTGGAGAGAAAGAGAGCTGCATTAGCCAAGGAAAAAGAGGATACAATGTTTGATGCTTTGGAGGCCTCGACCCATAAAGTCCATACATTGAGTAAGCAAGTGGTAGATTCACAGTCTGAAATCAAAGGTTTGCAAGCCCAAGTTACATTGTCTGTCGAGCATTCTTCCATGCTCGAGTCCTTCAACATGCTCTTGCTCATTATAGAGAGTATTTTAGTTTTCAGCGCAATGGTTGCGTACGTCAAAAGTCATCGCATTCGATCAGCCTTTTTGAAAGCCAGAAACTCGTATATGATTGCATGGAGAAGACAGCAACGTGTCTTGGCAGTCGCAGAGGAAGTGTATAATGATGCCTTGAGGTATAAATCAGAGGTGGAAGCGGCTGATGTTGGTCCGAGAGTATCACCCGACACAAGTATCTTGAATCCTTGGGATCCAATCATGAATGATTTGGAAGCGTTGATCAAGACACATGTAAGTGTAGAAAGACAGGCAACACCGGTCCAGGCAATGACTGCACTGCAACAGTACTTTGTGAGCAAAAAGGCCGATGAACAGCAGTATCTACACGTACAAGAAACATACGTAGCGTCTCAAAAGAGAATAGAAATATTGGAACAGAAGATCAGTGAGCTCACAAAAGAGCGTGACGTGTCATCCACAATGACAGAGGAGACCCAACAAAACCTCAAGGCAGAGATCAAAGCTCTACAAAACCAAGTCACTCTTGCTGAAAAGCAAACCAGTGCAGTTCAAGAAAAAGTACAGTCTCTTTCACATGAGAAACACGACCTCTCGGAGCAACTTTTGAAATCCAACGAGGAATTGGAAAGGGTGACAGCATATGCCACCTCTCTGGAACACAAGATACAAGAGGCGAATGATGTGAGAACACATTTGGATGATTTTGAGAACACGATGAATGCTGCCGCGAGAAAACCCGGTTTCACTGAGGACGACGAAGATGATGAGATGAAGGAAAACGACATTGGTCATATCAACGAGTCAATCGTGGGTGAACGATTGCGGAAAATTAGACAACTCATCCAAGACGCAAACGATAGCCCATTTGAGCTCCTGTCACCAAGCACAAATCTTTATGATGGAGATGATACAGAAATGGCATTGAAAAAACTGCCAGTAGTAGGACCCTTGCATATTTCTAGCAGTGACAGTGACGATGACTTCACTCTGAAACAGGATGAATCCCTCGACAGGATGCTCAAGACATCAGACATGCTATCAGGCCAAGTTGGGGAATATATATCTATACTACAAGGAATTTCGTACCCTACTAATGAAAGCATTGTCCGAGATTTACAGGAAAAAAAGACGACTGTTGAGAGGCTGAGAAGTGTATTGGAGTCCCACATTGCTGCATCTGAAAAGGAGTTGCGAGCCTGCAGGGCTCTCAAAGCCAAGCGTAGACAAATAGACTTTTTGTCCGAAAAGGAAGAACAGGAACACGGAGATAAAGAATTGAAAGCTGCAGACGCACTCTTTTATGCAAGAGAGAAGGAGAAGGATGCCTGTATAGACTTGGAAAAGGCCCAGAGTGTCCTTCGGGCTGCAGTATCCCATGCACGACGTGTTATGAGACATTGAAATTATAGTATTCTTCATTACATATCTATATGTTTCATGACAACTCGAGGAAATGATTGCACTATCCTACTGAAAAAGAAAATCGCGAGTCCCCACCAAACCTGCGTGATTGTATACCCATGACCAAACCATTGAACCAGTCCAAGAAACACTGCCAGTAAACCTAGTGACAGCATCATGGCACGTGCCACGTATGCCGTATCTCTATTTGCAAGGAGAATTCCAGTAGATGTCACATCAAATCCGCAACACAACATACTCAACAGACCTTGCCCCCATATAGACTTCATAATTGGCCAGAGGGTGGCATCAGCTGTCAGGATCCAGGGAACACACGACGGAACTCCAACTGCTATACAAGAACACAATACGCCGAGGCAACCCCCGGTTAGAACAAGAGCAACGGTAAGTTCATTCTTTTCTCTTTTTCGTGTTGCAGTAGGAAGAAACGCAAGCGAAGCTTGCTCAAGGGGTGCCGATGTAAAGCTACACAACCCCCACAGTGTCCAGCAAGCTTGATGTGCAGCTACTGCCGTGGCAGTCATTCGGGTGGCAGATGCTTGAAGCAGGAGATATGATGACGTCTTTGCGACATAAAATATACCAAGAGTGCCGACATATCGAATCAGTTGTGCAATTTCACCTGCAGAAGGAAACACGATTCGAGGCACAACTCTACTCGACGTACATGCCCTGAACAAGAGTGCCATTGCTGAGAAATACTGTGATATCAAGGTCGTCCATGCTGCCCCAGCGATCCCTGCGTTATACACACGCATGAGCATATAATCCCCAAATGCACTAAATACGAGAGATGTCAGGACAATCATCAGCGGGGTCCTACCATCTCTCTGTGCAATGAAGGAACCCTGCAACACACTGGTCATGATGGCAGCAGGGAATGCCCATGCTCGAATACCAAGGTACTCCCCCGCCAGTCCTACGAGTCGCGCATCACATCCAGTCATGACTAACAGTGCAGTAGCATTCATTTTTACTATAGACGCAACCAGGCATCCACCCACGCATCCCAGCATCAGAGATGTGGAGAGCACCTTGCCAGCCTCCTCATCCTCATCCTGCCTCAGATGGTCAGCCACGATGGATACGGTAGCAATCGTGAGGGCTGTGAACGAGTAGAATGCAAAGTTAAATACTAACGTGCATGGGGACAATGCAGCCACGTGCAGGCTCCCACTATATTGCCCCAGGAAAACTGTATCAATCAGAGACATCATGGGATCAGCAATAGGGACCATGAGAACAGGAAGAGCAAACCCCACCACCTGCTTCATTCTCTTCAAGACATGACCCAGACGTATGGAGTGATCGACACATGAATCGTCATACTCCCGAATACTTTTTCCTTCTACAGAGCCTCTAGTAACAGTCGATTGCCCATGCAGTCTACGTGTGATGATGATGGTTTGTCCTGGTGTCGTCAAGCCTGGAGGTCTCCTCCTCCTCCTCCAGCAAACACCACCTGTCGGGATCCTTTGTCCTACCACTCCACAATGTACCACGTGGTAGGATGATTTACTATAATGCATCATGGGGTCTTGTGATGATGATTCGAGGATGGAACAACCACCACCTCCACCGACCAATATCGTCGTATGGTAGTAGGAGGAGGGGTCAACACAACAAAGAAGAATGGCACCACCACATGTACATGATGATGGTTGGTCTACAGATAAAAATGTAAAATCCAATCGGATAGCAATGGATGATTTCTACCCAGAGCCACCTGCACATACGTGATATCGATATCAGGTTCGAACCTGCAGGTTGCATGCACTTGCACGTGCACGATCGTCTCACTATAAAATAGTGGAGTGACGATGGCTCGCTCAAGCTTTTTTTTTTTTTAATAATAATCATTACATAATAAGAATACTAGTGTTCTACTATTCAAGGGAAACACCATAAACAAACAAACAAACAACAAGACATTTGGATTCTCACACCACGCCATGAGTGGTTCCGGTCAATCTGCCATGGATGCTCTTGCTGCAAAACAAGCAAAATTAGAATCAGATGTTCAGGAACTTGAGAAACGAGTACGTGTTTCTAGTAGAATGGCATGGACGTGCGTGCTGTCGTATGACGTGTGTGTCTTGTTGTCCATGTATGTAGATTTATGAATTAGAGACGGTCTATTGTGGTCAGGCGGAATGTACTGCATTTGGGACGGTGACGAAAGGATTTGAAGGGTTTTTGACCTCGAAGAATGCACAGTTGAAGAATAAAGGGAGGACGTTCAAGGTGGATGAGCGTTTGTTTAGTTTGTCTAGTGTTTCTTCTCAAGCAACGAGGGAATTTCAAACCATGAAGGAATTAGAAGAAGCTCAGAATGATGGTAGACGTGGGCGAGGGTTTGGGAAAGCTGCAAGTGGGAGGTTTTGAAGATGTATGTATGTATGTATGTATGTATGTATACTAGAGTGTTGCTGTTGGTGTTGCAACACGATTTGTTGTATTGAATATGATTATACACATATTAAAAAAAAAATGTATGCATGTATTCCTCTTATTAAGAAGAAGATGATACACTACTAGTAGTAGGATACGTCCGAATGCCGAGTCTTTGGGTATTGTATGATCCACATTGCCCACATTTTAATCCAATCAGATGAAATGGAACAGTGCTTGTCTGCATTGAACAGTCGTTGCATGAGATATCTGCAGTCCAGTTTTTATATTCATCAGGAACTTCTGTCCTTTCTATTTCTCTATCTAATAGATTCCAATAATCAGTATAATCTCCTAGACTCTTTTTGCAAATGGGACAGGTCGGGACAATGCCAGCCTGTTTGGCCTCTAATTCTGCCAGACATTTTGCATGAATGGTATGCCCACATTTCAAGACAGTATTTGGCTCGACACTTTCGAATTGATATTCAAAGCACACTGGGCAATTTTGATGTAGAGCTCGCTCGACACAAACATGTTTTCCTTGTAAATCAAGTCCGTAGCATCCTCCACATGTAGAACAATGAAAGTAATTCTCTCGACCACCAACTCGGCATATTCCACATTCATCACAATGAAACGGTTTCTTTCGTTCGCCCTCATCATCGTAAAAAGGACATGCAGTACACGAATACTTTCCAAAGGATACTCCGCACGATGTACATGAATGTGCCACGGGTTGTCGAGTTCCACAGAGTGCACATACCACCTCTTTGACATGTTTCCTCACCAATTCATGTCGTTTCTTCACATCTGGTTCGGTATGACTCTTCTCCTCATCATGGCAATGGCGACACCAGACTATATCTCCACAGCATGGTGCAACAAGTTTCACTCTCCGACGGTAATGAGGACATCCATACTCTCCGAGACCACGGTCTTGTAGACGTCTGTTGGAGTTTGTCTCGTCGTTTCCATGCATCATTTTGATGTTTTCATTGTTGTTTTGCTTGTTTTGCTTGTATAGTAGTAATAGCAGAATATTATTATTATTATTATTATTATTTCACCATCATAATACTGCTACGTATTTATTAAATACTGCCATGTACGGTCCCCATGCATGGGGAAGTATGTATGTATTCATCTGGGAGATTTTTGAAAATCCAATCCTGTCACATGCATGTGACACAGGATTCCTGTGACTAGGTGTCGATTGAAAAATCTGTCGTCCTCTCTCCCTGATTCTCTTCATCACTGCTTTGCTTGCAGCTTTGAAAATCAGGGGATATGTGAATACCTTTTTCCACAATCGCTTGCTACGAGGTGTTGCCACAGCACAAGACGAACAAAAGTACTTGTTCTACTGTGTATTATTAACCCTATACGTGTACGAGATTACATATCATCAATTAAAGAAGTCGATAGGTTCTTCTATATCATGAATAAAAAAGTAGAAGACGCTAAATAATTCTAAGGGCGCTGTGGAGTGATACTTGTAGCACCCAAAAATTTCTGAAGAATGCTCATTGTGTCGGAAAGGATGGAATTGACTTCAAACACAATATCCGGAAAATCTGGTCTCTGCTTGGGGTGTGGACTCATGCATTTCTCTCCGAGTATTTTCAACCTACGTGGGGTTTGCTCTCCAAATGTCAACACTTCATGTCGTGCCACCTTTTCCAGAACCTCTACTGGTTTCATGCCACCCCAAGCCCTTTTACCATTGTATAATTCCCATAGAATCACACCGAATGCATAGACATCGCCGGATTTGGTGAGCAACCCACCAGTGATCAACTCTGGTGGCATGTACTCTGCACAACCCATCTTGGATGTTTTGAGAGCTCCTCCCTCGCATATCCTGGACAGGCCAAAATCTACCACTTTTGCGGTGAATCCTCTGCCATCTTTATCCGACGTTGTAATTAGAACATTTCCTCCGGTCAAGTCTCCGTGGACAATATCATGCGAATGAAGATACTCCATGGCTGCAGAGATTTCTTGGAGCGTCTGCAGAATAAAAATCAAGTTTGGTTGTCCATGTGGTTCATTCGGTTTGATCAGGAATAAACCATTTTCTATAGCTGTCAATAATGGCCCACGATTGCAAAACTCCGAGATGAGCCAGATTTCAGTCATGGGTGTCTTTGGTAATGTCCCATCAATCGATTTCCTTTCAAGAGACGTTTCCTTGCCGGAAAACGCTGTCTCTCTGCGCTGAGAGACTTCAACATGTCTCACAGAGTACTGATATGTATGTACTACATTTGGATGAGATAGGGCAGTGGATATGGCTGCTTCGTGCATACCCAGTGATTTCACAGAGATATCTTCCATATGCATTGCCTGTCCATCTCCAAGACTACGTCGCCGAGTATCAGAGGTAATCACCTTGACAGCTACAATGTTTCCATTCCAATTTCCTCTATATACCCTTCCATATGCTCCCCTGCCAATCATTGGTCCCAGACGAATATCCTTGAATACTGTCGGAGCATCCCTAGAGAGCAACAATGGCGAGTGTCTATGGCCTCCAGGAAGAACAATTTGACCTTGCCCTGGGGTTCTCGCAATAGCAAAATAATATCTGTCCACAAAAGATTGCTTCTTTGGCGACTGCGGCTCATTCGCGTATGGAGCTACACTTGCCGGTCGAAATTCAAATATAAATGTGTCTGGATTTGGGTGGTACCTATTCTGCAACGTCAAGGACATTTCAAATGCAGCATGATTCTTCATATGTCGATATGCTGCCGACCTATCATCAGTGTTTACCGAGAAAGACTCCCATATATCCCTTTCTATCACTGTGGAAGGGTCTGATACGTTCATAGCATGAGCCAAATGTTCATTCATATAGAGCACCTTCCAGCATGCGTCTGACTTCTCTGTCAATACACTTTCCAGGACCATAACCCCACCATGGAAGCAATCCGCAGCAGCACACAACGTTGTGAAACTCTCTTCACTTGCCCGTGATGACCTGGATGACATATTTCGTGATCCAGGCGAAAGTAACCGCCTTCCTGAAGAGACACTGCTTTGTCGTTCCCGTATCATATGCTGCACTACTTCCAATTCAGACTTTTCTATTTCTCCTGCCAACAACTCTCCAAGTTCCCTCATCAGACATACAATATCATTCGTAGAATCCCCACTCTTTGGTTTCACATCACTCACAAACAAGATCCCATGCCTCCTCCCAGTACTATCTCTCGCCTTTATCCATGTACCACAGAAATATCTCACATGCGGTTCTCCTACAACACACGGATGATCCATGTACTCTGGTTCCTTCTCAAAGTCATTGATAACAGCATAATCCGTATCCACAGGCAACAAGAGTCTCGGATCCATCCCACCAGTCTCTGCCACCACCTCTTGGTGGTGGGAATAGTCTTCCCATCGACTCCTTTCTTCTTCCAGAAGCACTATATCAGCTATCTGGCATCCCAGGATAGACCGCGCAAGGGTAGTCACCTTGGTAAATCTCTCTAGCAGAGCCTCATCTCCTTGCCAGCTCCCTCTCCTACTCCCCAGCCCTCCAAATACTTCATGCAGCGAGCATGCAGGATTCGAATTCCTCTCTTCCTTATGTAATGGCGTTGTTTCGACAACAGACTCTTCTTGCTGCTCTGTCACCGAGAGCTGAGGATGGTCATCAGCCACAGACCCTGAGACCGTGGGGTCCTCTTCAACCACCTTTTCAGGTTTTGACGCACACGAACCCATCAGAAATAATTAAGTAATCAATTCACTGACGTGGTCGTACGGTTCCACGGTCAGAAAAGAATTCCACGGTGAACAGGGGTCTCCTCTCTTCCGGTACAGACCCTTGACTTTCTACCCCAACGTATTCTACGAATTCACGGTCCAGTAGTATATTTTACCCTATACTATGTTGGTATTGTATCAACAATATTCCATATTTATCTACGGTGACCGGACTCCTCACGGCGACTCGTTAATTAAATTTTAATGGTATAAAATGTGACAAGTCCGCACGCGATGTCGTTATCACGCAGATCGTCTAACACATGTACTTTAGTAGACGTCTTTTATGTAAATACAGAAAATGTGTGCAAGCGAATGGCGCAGTGGTAATACACGTGGCAATCTATCGAGACCAAGGTGACCCATTCTCGGGTCTCAAAATCGATAGAGTCTTCCCATCACGTGGATCTCCCAATGGGAAGATTCCAACAACCACGCAAATGCATGTTTCTATTCTCTTCCATCTCACAACATACATTCGAGGATTCTGTCATCATATTCATACTAGCACGATGACTCTGATATCTCAGTGTATGATTGATATGTTATGTTATTGCAGTGCCATGCATGGTAGTACGACCTTGTTCAGGTGCACAGGAGGACAGGGTGTCACACAAGGACTTTTTGTATCTTTTACTTCAAAAAGACACAATCACCGTCATCATACAACAATCCGAGCATCCATGAATCAGATATGTTCTGTCTCGTCAGATACTACAGACCAGGAAGAGCAGAGTGCTATTCGAAAGGGCTGGCAGTATATGACTCAGTCTGTCAATCTTCGGGGTGTTGCAGACTTTGTATCCTTGTATGCCAAGACATACACAAGATCATCTCGAGAGGACTCGTCGTCGTCGTCGTCGTCTATAGAACATCAAAATAACAACAAGAACATAGAAACGACTGCTCTGGTTCTCCCTCACATAGAAACGGCTGATTTGAGGAATATTGACTGGGTCGAGTTGAAGGAAAAGAAACAGTACAAGGGTGTTGTGTTTGATAAGGATCACACACTGACCCTGCCATATGACATGAAACTGCATCCTTTTGCAAAAGAATCTCTGGAACAATGCATTTCTGTATTCGGAAAGGATAATGTCGTCCTGTATAGTAACTCTGCAGGACTGAGACAGTTCGATCCAGATGGACATCATGCCATGGTGCTGGAACATGCCCTCGGGATTGCAGTGTTTCGTCACACGGATAAAAAGCCTCATGTGTCTGCCAGCACAGTGAAGGAACTAGAGGATTACTTTGGATGTGATACAGGGAACCTGATCATGGTAGGGGATAGATATATGACGGATATTGTATTTGGAAATAGATTGGGAATGCTCACGATACGTCCAATGCCATTCCCAGAGGTGGAGGGATCCAAGCACCGTGAACCCATGACTGTACGTTTGTCAAGACGGATGGAAGAGATATTGGTTCGACGATGTCGAACCCAGGGGATGCTTCCTCCGACTTCTTCTTCTTCTTCTTAGAGTAGAGTATGTTTTATAATGCCACGGTCTTCAATCAGGATCTGTCAGGTTGGTGTGTCAAGGATATATCTTCAAAGCCATATGATTTTGATCTTGGTCAAGGTTTTACAAACTTGGTAGCCTACCAATGGATCCATCCTTCCGGAAGGTAGCCTAAGGTAGGCCTAGGCTTATATAACTTATATGCCTTAGTAAGGTAGGTAGGTACAAGGTGGTTGTTGGAACGATACGACGAGTCGGGTCGTCGGTCTCGTACAGATGACTAAAAAATAATTACAATAGTATTATTATTATTAATATACTAGTAAAACTAAAACAACAGCAATATACATCTCTCTGAGATGAAATAATACTACTGTCATGGTCACATTCACATCACCATTGTCGCGAGAACAACAATCAACAACAATACCCTGTATGATTGTTGGATAGTGTATCAATGACAGATATTCAATTTAAAAAAGTGTTCTTTGGTGGGAAACGACCAGCACAGCGAGTGGTTGTGCAAGAGGTGGTTGGTACCTCTGCTGGAGAAGGGGTGGTGGTGGGACAAGACGAGGCTGTGACACCTCCTGTTGTTGTACCATCGTCGTTGTTTCCATGGGGAGTGTCTGAGAGTCATGCATCTGGTGTGGTACAGAAAGATACTGCTACTACTCAAGATGATGAGGAGTCGTCAGAGAAGAGTTGTTGTCGACAACGTGTTCAGCTGGTGTCTCCGATGCCTCTAGATTCTTGGAAAGGCTTTGAGAATCGTGCTGATATAGAAGGAGGGAATGATGATGATGATGATGCGTTGCGTGTGTCTTGTTGTTCTACTAGGGATGATGTGCTGGTGGCATGGCTGAATGCAGTCTTGGATCCATGGGGGACTGGGAAGAGTGCTGCTCTTGGGTCTCATGTTGTGATGTATTCACATAAAGATGTTTTGAAAGATCGTATTCGCCATCAGTGGATGGGGTGGTCTTTGAAAGATGAGTTGTTGGTTGGGCCAGTTACTCGAGTGTCCAAGAGGATTGCAAGGGATGTGATTGGGCTTGCAAAGAGGGTGGAGCATGTGGTCCAAACGCCTGCGTTGCATTCTAGAATTGAAAAAGGGTTTCGGTCGTATTCGTATGTGTGGTTGCAAGTGGCTCATGAAATCCTTTCTGGAAAGGGAGTGGATGCTCTCTCTGCAAAGGAGGAAGAGTGGTTGTGTCGAATTCTTTCCATTCCATTGAATACGAATCATAGGCAAGGTACAACACGAAAGAATCACGTCCAATACTACTGTGGTAAATTGTCTCCCCATGGATATGCTCGGGTTGTAAAGCGTATTCTTGCAATCCTTGTGTTTCTGGACAAGGTGTTTTCATCGTCTTGGACGATTCCTCTCTGGGCTCCTCCACTGTTTGACGTTGGACAGGCAAACTCATCTCATCATGCTTTACAGGAAACATTGGGTCTCTTGTTGGATCAAGTTGATGTCTGTAGATATCTGCATCGGTTTGGTTGTACAGTGTCATATATTCAGCCACAGAGTCGGTGTGCAACATTCCATGTCAACAACCTCGCAGTAGACCTCAGAGATGGCGTCAAGTTATGTAGAGTATCTGAAATGTTGGTGGGAACATCCCTTGAACCTGTATATCCTGCCACGAAGGCGTCGGAAAGGATTGGGAATATACGCCTTGCACTCACCAGCATGGGGCTGTGTGCTCCCGGAGTCGCAGAGCATATTGCCGATGGTCATCATGCAGCAACACTAGGTGTACTATGGGATTGTGTGGTGAAATTCGAACTTGAAAAGACCCTCAACGTATTTGCAATACAGCTTGAATGTGATTGCATTCTTGCCTCTGTACAGGATGTACAAAGAGTCACAAATGATGATGATGATGATGATGATTCTGCTTGGAAGAGATATCCTGCTGTTTCAAGCATTCTTCGTTGGATACGATGTCTTTGTGCGTTTGGTGGAGTTGTAGTGGATGACTTGTTCGACAATCCTCGTGATAGAATATGCGTGCTGGAATCTTTCTTGTCATATTATGCACATTGCTCGGCAGGGAGTTTGCGTAGCAAACCTAGTATATTTGACAGAATTGACTACATGTTGAGAGGATGTGGAGGAATTCCTCGTCTCCTGACCATGGATGAATACACACATGGTAGTGATGTTGATCATAGGCAGCTTGTTGTATTTTATGCACTCTTGTGCAAAAGGGTGCTCTGCATGAACTATGAGCACAGAGCTGCAATCGTTATACAACGATTTTGGAGACATGCATGCCATAGAAAGCCTGGATATGCAAGCCAACATTTAGAAAAATGGATTGATGCGGCTCGAGTGATACAGAGGAATGTGAGGCCATTTTTGTGCAGACGCCGGGTTGAGCAATCGGCGTCGTCAAGGAGGGTGTTCTATGAACGAATCGTCGACACGCAAGCTAGGTGGAGAGGTATTATGGCCGTGAGGCGATTTCATGCCATGAAAGATGCAGCCTTGGCTATTCAGACACAGTGGAGGGCATACAGGGCAAGGGGTGTACACATCACAATGCAGAAACAGCATGGTGCAGCTGTCACAATACAGGCGTGTTGGAGACGGCATCACTCTTTACAATACTTTGATCGTGCTAGAATGGCGAGTATTGTGATTGAAAAACATTGGCGGTCGTACGAATGTCGTACAAGGTTCTTTGTGATGAGGCAAGCTGCTGTTGTTATTCAACGTCATGGTAGAAGACTCTTGGTTCAAAGGTATATGGAGGCACGTTGGCGAGCAGCCCTGGTCATTCAGAATCACTATAGAGCTCACAAAGTAAGGCAAGAATACGAAGGAATGATTGACGCGTCTCAAATAATTCAAAAGCACTGGAGGCGTTTCCATGCTCAACAACAGGCTCTGACGCGGGTGACGGCAGTCATCACAATCCAGCGACATTGTAGAAAGTTCAAAGAATGGCGACTCCGAAGAATCCATTCAATGCTTGAAGATCATACTGATAGACTGTCAAAGGCTATGAAGGAATATTCAATACAGTTTGTGAATGAATATCGTGAAGATAGAGCCAAAAGACTGGCATTGCATGAACAAGAGAGGAAAACAACTGCTGCGCGGATCATCCAAACTGGCTGGAGGAGCTTCCGCACACGGCGCGACGTCTCGGTTTATCTGATTGATCTGTATGAGAAATCTAAAACGAAGGTAGAAATGAACAAAATGTATGGATCTGCTGCCACCGTGATCCAGGCATGGTATCGTACGCACAATGTTTGCAAAAACCATCCATTGGCAGATGAGATGGCACATATTCGTCGACGACTCATGGAAGCCACAGAAAGGGCGCGCGTGCTTCAGGAAGAAGGTGTGGATGATCCTACAACACTGTGGAACATGATGCAGCGGGCAATGACTGACCTTGATAGAGGCAACGTGCTGCCTGACAAGGACACACTGCAAGATTTGACAACATGCTTGGGTAGTTCTTCTTCCTGTTGCACCGCGTTCCTACAGGAGGGAGGCGTTGATTATATAATGAAGGCAATGATTCACGTATCTCGTGATAAATACAGACATGACAGTATTATTCAGGCATGTGCATGCCTAGAAAGCCTGACAGGCTGTGGCAGGTTTGTTGACCATGTCGGGCAGATTGTGCTAGATTGTGGGTACATGGAAACATTGACGATGCTCACATTTCAGCTGCGAGACAATCATGAGCCATTCCATGCACTTGTGAGTCTTCTAGGTGTTTTAGCAAATAGCAGACGATTTTCTGAAAAGGTTTCATCCTCGAAAGATCTATCCAACAAATTGATTGGTGTGCATCGCAACCTCAGAGTGAAGCATGGGCAAGTGGCTTCTTACTTGAAAAAGCTAGAAGGCAGAAAGGGATCAGATATCTCTGCAGCAAACGCGACAAGAATGTTGTTCAAGATGGGCCATCAAATATCAGCTCTGGAAAAACTGATGGGCAAGATGCAACTTACTCCTCAGGAAGAATCAAAGGGACAAGAGCCATACAAGGCAGAGGGGAAGAATACCATTGTACGGCAAGTTTTGAGAGAAATTTCCACGAATACCACAAATATATAATTACATTGGCATTTTAATCTTTGGTAAAACTGATCTAGTATTATAATCTGCAAGCGAATATTCTATTCGCAAATCTTCCGGCTTTTTCCACATCCACTGCCTCACTGCAGCAAGCGTAAAGTCAGAGGGTATCAAGACTCCATTGCACGTCAAAAGAACCTGTTGTTTACTCTCCTCTGTTTCGACGTCTTTCACTTCTCGTCGCGTATCCCAATATATTGGGCGCTTACAACAATCAATTCCTTTCGATTTCAATCGCTTCATGACGTAATCTAGCATTTTTTCAACCTGTAAAACCCTTGGGGCTGTCAATCGGCTCTGTCCCATTGGTGGTAGATTCGTGCCTCTTTTGGGTACGAGCACAAAACACATTTTGAGAGCCTTGCTTCTAGGGTACTCATCTTCTAAAACGCATCTTCTCACCCATTCAGGGACATCTTCTGATCCGTCCATTTCACTGCAGCTCTTTTTCCACGGCATGGCATGCTGGTCTCCAGACACCATGACTGCAGGGGATGACTCGTCTGCAAACCTAAACACAGTGTCAACAGTGTCAACATCGTCCTTGTCGAATTCAAAGGTCGTATCATCCTCATATTCCTGTCGAGATACAGATAATTTCCATGTATGAAATAATGCTTTCAACATTTGCACAGCTAAATTCACCTTTTCATCTGGTGGAGCATCTGAGAAGCCAAGTTGTCTTGTGTATGTCTCGCATGTGAAACAATTTGAAGGCTGCAGATGACCAGCGACGACGCCCAAGCTACAATCCGGTTGGAACCATGTGAGTGCACTTTGAGTTGGGTCAAACAAATCTTTTGTCTTTTCCTTAAAATCAGCCTTTCCAAAATCTTCCGTTTCTGCTGCTCGAGTGACATCCCACATGCCAACTTTTCCCTCACTGTCCTTGTAAATAAGATGAATCTTGTCAGTAAGCATGCTCACTTCAAGTATTGATGGTACGCCTGGGATTTCCATGCAAGGCTGGTTGCACTCTGGTACTGGATGGCAGTCTCCTGTTGACTCAAAAATCCTCCTTGATCTCACAGATGCAACTGATCCTACAATCGACATTGAGGAGCTGTCCGATTCTTGTTCATCATAGCATCGCACAGATGATCCTTCTGATCCCACCCACAGAGACATATGTGCTGCATTGTCACTCACGCAGAGTGCCGTGATAGGGTCCTTCTCCCGGGCAAGCAATCGGGATGTCATGGTGGAGATATCTGTCTTGTACACACATCCATCTTTCCCTGAACTGTAGATCTCAGAAGCGTCATCACGGACGGTATCTAGGCACCAAACAGAGTCTGTATGTACTCCACATGTATGGATACAACGACGCTGATGAAGATCCCAGACTTTCATTGAATGGTCAGATCCACCAGACACCAACACATCTGCATCAATACTCATAATCAGGCCACGGACATTATCCATATGCCCCAACAGTTCAAACTCGACACGACCAGATCTCGTATCCATCGCATGTATTTCTCCAGAAGAGCATCCAACGCATACCAGATGGCCATTATAATCGCACGAGATGGAATACACACTTGCTGGTCCTATAGTACCACTGTCTTTTCCAAAGAGGGATGACAGTGGTCTTTGAGACTCAGAGCATCGTTCGACATCCCAAACAAATACCTCTCCTACCAGTCCGCAAGAAAACATCATAGAATTACTTGCACTCGCTTGCCTACTAGAATGCTTTTTACCTGGACAGCAGAGTTTGGTGATGTAATCAGAGTGACCAGAGAAACAAGCAAGACTTGCATGCTCTTGACTATCTTCATGTAGAGAGCTCTTCCAAAGTCGAATTGTTCCATCAGACGAACACGATGATATCAAGTCCTCATTCACAACTGCAAGATCATTCACCCAATCCACATGCCCTTCATACTCCCCTACCAGCTCCACCCTACTGTCCCGGTTCCCATGACTGGGGACAATCTCCCATGCCTTTATCAACGAGTCCCTTGATGCAGTCCACAACCTCTCTGCCTTTTGAGAATCATGTATGACACGTAAACTATTCACTCCAGAACAATGACCCATTTGGTGAGTCTTTTCAGACAAGTCCTTGGCAGGAGGATATACAAACGTCACCCGACGAACATCCTCGCTTTGTCTGATGCCTATACTGGAGTCCATGATCGAAAAATCTAAACGTATCGTATGGATGCGACACGTGATACAATGACCACGTTCAAGGTGAAGATCTTTGCCTCTTTACTTGGGGGATGAAACTCTTCTCCTGACTAGAATGTCTGCCAGGGTACCATGAATACATACTGTGGAAAACCACCCATCAACGGAATTTATGAACACAATGTGATGGAAAATCCTACTCCATACAGAAGAAAGATATAAAACCCAGTATCGAATACAATTGCTTCGAGTCTCGAACGGATCACTTGAAGGTCTTGGCAAATATAACTCCCTTAGCGTTACGATGGTTTAATTACTCGTATATCATCACATGAAAGAGATTTAAACATACTTTTATTACTAGGTGTCTGTCCACGATGTTTGGGCTTTTGTGCTCCTGGTGGAGTCACCGATGCCATGATGCGCATGTAGGCTTTTTGGGGGAGTGGGCAGGCTGTTGAGTGCTTGTTTGATCAGGTTGTCCATGCGTGGCTTTCTGATTCTTTTACATAGATAGATACACATGTTCTTTCTTGGTTCTGGTATCTATCTCTAATGAGCAACTCTTTGTACACCACATTCCTGATCCACATCTTTCCATGCTGGTCCAAACACCCACAGGTTCTCATCATCTCCATACCATGTGAGAATGCCACATACAGCTGACCATGCGAGAAGACGTCCTCTTCACGCATTACTCCCACACGTCTCAGGGTCAAGCCCTGGGCTTTGTTGATCGTCATGGCAAAGGCCAGACGGATGGGCAGCTCGATCCTCTGCAGACGGAAGGAGCCCATACAGTGTATCTTCAAGACCACTTTGGTCTGTGGTCATTAACAGGTGCATTGCCTTGTGCAGGTTCCCTGATCCACCAGAAAGGGGACATCAACTCTGCATTGACAGGTGATGGAGAGGGTTCGATGTATGAACCACCAATGTTACTCTTGATAGGGTTGGAAACCCTTCCTTCCCTTGAGGTACGTACCTTGTCTATATAAAGATAGACGGACACGTCTTGTCCCATTCCTGCTTACAGCAGTTCACCAGGGTCTAAAAGATGATGTCAAGGGTGTATCTTGTATTGTACACACAGCATGTCCAACATAGACATGCTCGTGTTGAGCCATCTTTCACAAGTACATTTTTTTCACCACCTGGTGGTGGAAAAGGGAAATTTCCAAAAGATGAGCGCCAGAGGAGAGAATGGTGATATAAAACGTACTTGTAATACTTGTTGGAGAATATATTTATGAGTAATGAACCATTGGACTCCATTCTTTCTGGTGCCGGCAGACCGTCATGTCTCCATTCGTTGGCTCTAAGCAGAGTTCAGGTTCAATGTGCAAGTATTGAATGATTTTGGCCATTAAATATATAGAATAGAGGTTTTATAGTATTGAAATTGTCCAACATAGTGCAATACCCGTGGATCGGTGGATTTTTTACTGTTGTGCACCTGCGCTGACATTTGGTCGAGGCTGGCATCTCCGGACATTGCGCTGAGAACTGACTTGATACTTGCTCATTGTACGATATCAAACACTCTATTCATTTTTCTTCCGAAGAACGACGATATCTTGATAGAATAGACGTAAGCAGCGAACTGAGAGTACATACCCAGCATGTTTTGGAGAGTGAGCGGGCTTAATACTGCCTGTCCTGTGGACGCTATTCTAGATAAGGAGGAATATACGTTGGAAGAGTTGATGGATGAAGAGGAACTAGTGCAGGAATGTAAATCTTTGAATCCTCGACTCACAGAATTCTTGAAGAAAAAAGACGTCGTGGAAAAGCTGGTGTCATATCTTGTAGAGACTCCAGAAGATGGAGCAGATGACAAACGGACATTTAAATATCCTTTCACGTCGTGTGAAATTTTTTGTTGCGAAGTGGAAGGTATTTATAACACTATGCTAGAGAATGATGACGTATTAGATACATTATTTGGGCTATTGAAACAGGAGAGGCCATTGAACACAATCCTTGCAGGCTACTTTTCCAGAGTTGTGGGAGCTCTTCTAGCACGCAGAGCTGGGGAAATTGTGCAATATCTAAAGAAGAAAGATGACATCCTGAAGTCACTGGTGCACCATGTGGACACAACCAGTGTGGCAGAGGTCCTTGCAAGACTGGCTGGGGCTGATGATCCAGTAGGGTATTCAGAATCTCCTTCTGTGATTTGGTTGGCAGAGACGGATGTGTTGGAGCTGTTGGTCAAGTCACTGGGAACAGACACACCCACAGAAGGTCAAGCGAATGCAGCAGAAGTTCTTGCTGCGATTGCACGAAGCACTGCAACAGACTTGACCAAAAGTATGGCATCTGCAGAATTCATGCAGCAATTGGTGGATTCTGCTCTCGCTCCTCACTCAGGAATGGCGGCTTCTCACGCCCTCAATGTTTGTCTAGCGTTGCTCGAGCCTTTGAGTATGGATCCAACCATGGGGAGGATTACTATTTCCGATGTACATGATGAACTGCGAAGGGAGGCTGTACGATGCCTATCTGGTGGAGTGGATAAGCTAGTATGCATGATGGACCCTCCAGAAGAATCCAATGTATCCGAATTGAAAACGACATATGGAATGATTCGTCCTCCTGTTGGTCAGCTCCGGTTAAAGATTGTTGATTTACTTGCCTCCCTTTTCCGCACAACTGACCCTGTGGCAGAAGGAGCTGTCATGGGAACACATGCAGTGCAAAAGGCCATGGATATGTTCTTAGAATATCCTTTCAATAATGCGCTACATGGTGGTGTTGCAATGCTTCTAACAGCTTTTGAGGAAGGTTCTCTGGAATTGCGTAAATATTTGCTTGAAGATTTAGACATTGTGAGCTGGATTGCCTCTGCACCAACAGACGTTACTCCCCAAAGCAATCCTGATGCACAGCCAAATCCAAATAGAAAGCCTCTAAGGGCTGGATACTGTGGCCATATAACACAAATTGCAAACAGACTACAAAGAACCGCAGAAAGTTGCTCGTATATGAAAGAATTCTTGGAAAATAATGAGATGTGGACGGCATACAAAAAGGAACAGCTAGATCCAAGGAATAACATCGAGTCTGTCACGTCATGGAAATGTGGCAGACCTTCACAGGGTGTCGGATTACATGGAATGTATACAGAAGATATGGCATTCTCAAATCTCGAGTCTGATTTTGACAGTGACCACAATAGACTTGCAAACAGTGGCATGGGACAAGGGGATGATGATGGGGTTGATAATTCCATGCTACATAAAGAAGATGAGGACTGGGATTTACCATTTGGAGGAAATCATGGAACAATAAGTTCTGAAAATGGACCCGATGGTTCTGATGATTATAAAGAAGAATATGATACTCAGGACATGCTGGCAGCAAAGGTGCTGACCCATGCATCTTCAGGTGACCTTGGTGGCGTTTTGTCAATGGATGATATGCAGCACGATGAAGTGCTTTTAGGAGAGAATGATGCTTCTGATGGACTATTAGAGTTAGGAGAGAGTATGAATCGGTTGAGGGTGACATCATCGGATGAAGAACCAGCAACTGAAAATGGTGTCCAGAGCAAGGATACGACAGCATCACCTACAAGCGATGCGTTCAATGACAATCAGTTTTGGCCGAAATACGATGTTGCAATTGATGAATAAAACTGAGTGAATTCTTGGATCATATTAATCATTGAATCAAATATTTCTTATCAAAGATGTAATGTGTCTAGTATGATAAATACTTTTTCACAAGGCTTCGCTGCCCCTCTGTCTCTGGTGACTTTCTACCTCCATCATTTCTTGTATCAAACGCACGCTGAACTCTTTCAAGAGCTTCATCCGCAGAAATACCATACATTTTACCAACGATACAAGCACCTATCGTACCAGCTCTACCTCTGCCTCCCCAGCAATGCAAGTACATGACATCACCAGATTGGATTCTTTCAATGCTACTCGTCACAATGTCGTCAAGCTGTCCCATTGTAGGCACAGAGAGGTCGACGATAGGGTAGTGTAAAAATTCCAATTCAATTATTCTTCTACTATTTTTGGGGGCATTCCTTTTGGGTGGCAAAAATTTATCCAGGTATGGAGTGCGCAAACCATTCATTTCCTCCACAGTTGGTGGATCAGACAATGCAGCTGCAATAAGTGTTGCAGGCGCTTTATATCCCTGAAACCCATCCACACCCTTCAATGGCATATCTTTTTGATGTGGAATCTCTCCCTGCAATGATACAAAAGTCTTGATTCCGTGAGAGATGATTCTTTCCAATTGTTCCTCCCCTACATTCCTAGAAGTGCATCTACTAGGCTCCACAAATGGGTATCTCCCAGTCATCAGAGCTCCTGGTATGAGCCAATTTGCATACTCGGTGAAAGAAACCATTGTTTCATACGTAGTATCAAGCTCAGGAAGACGAATACTGGTGGCATTCTGAACGCCAGCATCAGAAGAAGAATATGCTTTCAGTCCCCGGAACATTCTGGCTGACTTGGCACCTCTTGGTGTGCAACCGCTCCTGGAAGATCTCATAGAATGAAATTGATGCGTATTCACCACTTTAGAGCATCTCTGGGTGCATGAAATCGCCTGCATTGTCGAATTGACCAAGGATAAACAGAAACCTGTCCTGAAGGAGCACTCAACCTTGCCCGATATCTGCACAAATGTAAGCGATGCAAAGAATCTTTATCAAATAATAGAATGTGGGTGGTATGGAAACGATTGGACCATATTGAAACAAAAATCTTGTGGCACGTGGCCAGCTTTTCTGCGATGACTTTTTTGGGGGATTTTCTCTGGATGATCATCATGACTGACAACCAGAAATGTCATACGGTGGTCGAGCATTTTTATTCTATTCTTTTACAAACTACAATATAAAAGAAGAACCTGGTGTTTGAAGAGGCTTTACTCGCCTTCCTCGCACCCGTGTGCATCCTCTTCAGTGAGTGGTTGACTGAGTACGAGGTTTGAAATTCAAACACGAGGCAACGGCGTGCACATGTGTGTGGAAATAGGCGTAATTACTCATGATAATTAAGCTTGCTGCAATATGGTATACCCATTTCACCCAGGGTCTGCACACCACACTGCCTTATGTTCTCTCTGTGTACATGATTCGAAAGTTTCTCACGGAAGAACTACACATTGATGGTGTCGACGATACCCTTGGAATCTCAGAAGAAGTGGTGGGTTTCCGCACTGGTGTTTTAGGGGCAGCCTTTTGCTTTGCACAGACTCTGACAAGTTTTTGGTTGGGGAAGCTCAGTGACCGTGTTGGGAGAAAGATTATCATCATCATTGGTAACATTAGTTGTGCTCTTGGAGTTTTATTGTTTGGATTTTGTGCAAACTTTTGGCAAGCATGTGTTGTGCGTCTCGCCATGGGGGCGACGAACGGGATTATTGGGGCTGAAAAGGCACTTATTGGTGATGTGCTGACCAGAGAAGAGCAGTCAGAAGCCATGGGGTATATATCCATGACGTGGGGGATTGGAACTTTGATTGGTCCTATGATTGGAGGGGTTTTATCAAATCCATGTGCGGAGGGTTTTTTTGGTGGAGACAATGGAGTGTGTGCAACGGGTGGCTTGTTTGAAAACAAGCCCTTTTTACTTCCTTGCATAGTGGCTTCGGCAATTAGTGTCGTTGCAGTCATCCTGACGATATTTTTTCTCAAAGAAGATAGACCTGATCGCCATGATACCTCGGGGCTTGTATACAATGTTGTTCCAGGAGACGATAGTTTTGTTGGTGAGCCGCAGATGCAAAGGAATGGATCCGTGTCCTTGTTTAAGAAAAATAGCGACTTGTATAGATATAATGGTGACATATATGAGCATGAAATTGAAATGGGACCACTCGAGAAGGACACTAGTCAAGAACTGGGTGGTGTTGGTATTCCATCCCAGAGTTCTCAACTCCCTGAAGATCAAGTACCATGGTATAAACAAAGGAATATTCTGTTGGCGCTCTCAGGATACGCGCTTATTGCTTTCTGTTACATTACTTTAGACGAACTAGTTCCCATATTCGCATCAGCAAGTGTACTGGATGGTGGACTTGCATATAGCACATCAAAACTTAGTGGCCCACTGTCTTTTAGTGGTGTCGTACTGGTGATCTGGATGCTGATTGGGTATCCTTGGATGTCCAAGAAATTTGGAACCATTAGAACATGTATTATAGGTTTGATCCAAACGATTCCCGTGACTCTCTTGTTTCCTTTAAGCTCTGTGAGTTTCTTGAACACCGAGGTTGTCTTTTGGCTTGGCATGGGGCTCAAGTCCATTGCTGGATCAAATGCTTTTACTAGTTGCTTGGTTTTGGTCAATCTAGTAGCCCCAAAAGAATCACTAGGAGAAGTTAATGGTTTAGGACAAACATTGGCATCTGGTGTGAGGGCCCTTGGTCCATTTTTAGGTGGTGTTATGTGGGCTGGATCGATCCGTCTATTCAAATTATTTGGCTCTGGTGATGATACAGTATGGGGACACCAATTCTTACCATTCATGCTATCGACGACAATAGCAGGATGTTGCATGTCTATTTATTTGAAATTACATATTCCTGATATCCATTGATACCTGTATCATTTAATACTGTTTTCCTTTTTCTAACAAGATATACTCCAACCATACATTTTTCTTCTGGGATAGATATGGAATATACAATGCCCTTGTCAAAGCTGGAGAGCTGCTAGCATCGACAAAAGGAAGTGATGATCTTATATTCCAAGTGAAGGGGGTCGCTTTCAGGACGGCATCATCGATCCATGGTCCACGATGTGATTCCGCACTTGTCACAAAAAAGTCACACGCATCTGCAGTATCCCAATAGTTATCAGGCTCTGATCGATTATCATCATTGAATTGAGGGGGTGCAGCTTTTGTACCTTCGATGCCCTCCTCAAAAGGTCTTGGTAACAGACCATCAAAACCTGACGCTACAAACTGGAGCCTGTATCCTGTACCTGGCAAAAAGAAGGACGATGGATATCTATACCATTCTGTCCCTACGCATACGTATGCTCTCTTGCCGACGGGAAGCTCGGGTAGATATCTATAAATCTTCATGATTGAACCATAATGATGTACAAGTGCCTGCGATCGTGAGAGTGAAAGTGCACAGGTGCCAAGCACTCCAATGGCCACGAGCTTTCTCACCAGCCATGATGGCAGTATCTTTTCTATAATCTCCTTCACATGGAAAACAACGCATGCCGCTGCAACCATGCACAGTGGATATACAACATATAAAAATCTCTCTTCTTTATGAGGAAGAGCAGAGATTGCACACAGCCATACAAATGCAGGTGATACAACAACAGCCATCTTTCCCACTCTGCTAGCAGACGGCAGTCTTGGATCACCACATGCCCACACAATCAGAGCCACCAGAGGGAATACTAATGCAAGAGGAAGAACAGTTTGTAGTTGATTGATTCCATTGCGCAAGTAATAGGTCGCGGGTTCAACGCCGTATAAATCACTCTTTCCTCCCCCATGTACATTGTACTCTAGAAAGTTTACCAGGGAGGCCTTCCATGATCCATAATACAATCTGTCCGAGACTACCAAAGGACCTAACGCCGACACAAGAGCCACAAACAAAGCTCCAAAAGACTTGATCAACATCATCGGGGAGGACCATAAAACCCACAGTGCGTATGGTACGAAACTCAATCCTGCCACAATCCATCCCCATGTACAGCCAAGAACAGCCCCCCATATTACCATGCTACGAGAATCATTCAATACCCCCGCCGCACAGTATGTCATGGCAACCATTGCCACAGAAGAGGGAAGAAAGGCACTCGCGGATACAAACATGCCACTAGAGAATGCAGAAAATACCAGGTACAGTTTGGCCACATGGTGATGATACCTTGCTGCAAGTGCTTTGCAGAGAGAATATTCTGCCAATCCAGAAACCACAGCTAGCACAACCTTGATTCCATAGAAGACAAAGACTTTGCTTGATCCATTACCAAATACGAGTGAAAGAGGCCAACCTATGAGAGCATGGATGAGAATGTACCACCACGACCGAAGAGCAAAAGCAGCACTATATTCCCACGTTTGCATTCCATAGCCATACACGAGATAATGGAGAGGCTCCCAGTAATTATAAACCTCATCACAATCATGAATAATATTAAATATACCACTTACTACTCGAGATATCAGCAGAATCGTCCATCCGTTGTCTAAAATAGGAGAAGAACGAGTGACAAAAGTTTTGGTCGGTCGTTGTTGACTTGCCTTCCTTTTCCCATATTTCATGGAACGTTCTTCTACACCCATGATCCGCCTCTCAAAATATAACATCAACAATGTAGTTGATTATTTTACTCTGACGAATGACCACGTTGAGGCATTGTACAAGAAGAGAATGGACCACTGTCATGCATTGTCCATGTGAAATAATTTCAATAATCTCAGAAGAACTCTCAGAAGAAATCTTTCTAGAAAGTTACATCATATGTTGACATCACCAACACCAGTAATCTTAAGTACGACAAGGACAATTATACCAATCACAACAAGCAAAAGGAAAAACATGATGCATTTATCTGTTGCCAAGCCTCTGGCGATATCCCGGATCACCTGCTTGGCTTTTTTCATACTGAAATGAATCTCATCCAAATCATTCGAAATCTTCACCAACTGATTTCCTTGCGTCTGCAGTGTTTCAGCAGTCTGAGCACCTATTGCAATTGTATCATTGACCAATCTCTCTGACCGAAGAAGAGCCTGATCTGTCTCGTCAATATTCTTTCTACCTAATTCAATCATATCACTCGTCTGCATAGCTCGTATCTCATCTTCTGTTGGACCTGGAGCAAGCATGGAACCTGAAGATTTCCCCTCCATCAATTCTTTTCGTTGCTGTAGCTGAGAACTGTATGCTTTCTTCAACCCTATGAAGGAATTCAACTCTTGAACAAGTAACTTTTTCCTATAATTTAGCTCATCAGTATCCATGGCATCGATTTTAGCCTCTTGCTCAAAGTCTCGAATTAATCTACAGCATGAAAAGAAGAACAATCATACACAGCTTCATCAGCTGTCAACAACCATCCATAGAACGTACGATTTTGCCTCTTGCATCAAGCCAGTCATTCGTTTGAGTTCAGCCTGCTTTTTGGAATCATTCATTTCATCCAATCGTTTGAAGCCTTCAGACAAGTCATCAAATATTTGATTCAGGGACACTTCTTGCTCATACACCCTTTGGCTACCTTGCCGCTGAGAGCCAGCGAGAGTCGACATGATGATCTCTACTCCTTTGATTACTAATAGCAGATACTAAATATTTTGTTCTATACGGTATTCTCTCCAGAAATCACCGAGACTGAGGAAATGTTGGACAGAATTCGATCGAGGAAAATAGCCGTAGGACCTTGGGCCTGGTCCAAGTACGTATGGAATGACAGAGGAACTCCTAGGTGTATAATTATGTTTAAAGACCGCCTCTTTAAGAGTTTTTTGCGAATATATCGTTATCAGGATTGCAACGACTCTTCAAGATTTTCTAAAATCCTATTTTATATAGAATTTTAAATTCACGTTCAGATAAAATATTATTTAAATTATATTTTTCTGTTTCATTATTGGGACCACTGTGGACCTGATACCTTCGACTATGATAGTCCACGTACATATCTATTTATTCATTCATATCATACCGTAGTATCTCTGGGAGAGTCTCAGACAGGATTACCAATCTAAGTAGAGAAAGAGCACTGGGTGTTCCTGACCCCCCATGCCTGGACCAGGTTCTCAGAAGAACAAGGTACGCATCATAAATCATACTACTATGATATTGATAACATTATAATATCATGCCATGATAGACTTTGAGGGAGTCGTCGAGATGTGTGGATTTAGACTCAATCATGCATGAATGAGTCTCTCAACAGGCATGTCGGCACCCTGTTGAGATATTCGTTGGATACGTGTTTCTTATTCGAATATATATTTTGTAGGCCCATAAGGCTGGTCGGAAAGCAGGGAGAAGTGCAAGGGAGAAACATAGAGAGAAGAGAGGTATGTTTGTTTATCTATTGACTTGTCCCAACAACATGTTGAACGGGAAAGGGATGATTTATAGAAATACAATATTCACCATCTTTCGAATGAGCTGCTAATGCACTGATTCAAACGTATTCCAGCATACTGTATGACCTTTCCTTTTGTTGTTGTTGTTGTTGTTGTACTGTTGAATTTCAATGTTGATGGTTGTCTAATCAGAACGTATGTGTATTTCTTCTGTAGATATTGTGGATCGAAGACAGGGAATCAAGTCTCTGAGAAAAAATCAATCAAAATCAGATAGATTGAATGTAGCGAAACAACTTCGAGACAAGAAAAGGGCTGATGTAATACATGCAAAGAGGATGGCAGGCTACATGCCTCCAAAGGTGGTGGCACTCTTGCCATTGGCAGCACATGCTGATGTGACTGGGTTTTGGAACGAATTTATACGCGCGTGTGATGAATCAATAGAGATGCCCGAGATGGTGCCGACGACCATGTGTGTAGGGCCTCAAAAGAAGGTCAAGGTTACGGTGCTTCCTCCTCCAAGGGATATGAATGCTCCTCTTGATATTGTGGATGTTGGCAAGAGCGCCGATGTTATTCTATTGCTGATACCTTCACATGATGTTTCTATAGATTTGTATGGCGAGAATGCGATCAAAATTCTTCGGTCAATGGGAATGCCTACAACCATTGCTGTCACTCAGACACCAGACACTGGAGGGAATGTTCTCAAAGAGAAATCTGCAGCAAAAAAGAGAGCAATTGAAGCATTGGGTAAATTCATACCTGTAGATCATTATAAAATGATGGCTGCAGATACGGATGTTGACTTTCGTCTGCTAGTACGACAAATCACTGACTCCACACCATCAGTTCCAGTCTGGCGTCAGCAAAGACCACAGATACTCCCTGAGACAGCATCGTACCAAGATGGCACGCTTATTGTAACTGGATACATTAGACAGAAAGCACTGAGTGCTTCTCAAATCCTTCATATTCCAGGAGGAGGTGATTTCCAGATTGAAAAAATTGAATCAGCACAAGAACCTGTTCAATCCAAAAAGCAGCAGCAGCAGCAGCAGACATCTGAAATGACACTTGGAGATGCAGTCATTGCTGTGTCTACTCCAGAAGAAAGAGAATCTCTCATGAGAGAAAATGAGGTGGATCCCTTGGATGCAGAGCAAACATGGCCTACAGAAGAGGAGCTTGCAGAGGCAGAGACAACAAGGCGCCGGCTGCCAAAAGGAACGTCAGACTACCAAGCCGCATGGATTGTCGACGATGATTTTAGTGACCTTGAAGATGAAGATGATGATTCCATTCCTGATGCAGCCGTTCAACATGGTGACCTTGCCATGGAGGAGGACACGCCATGGGTACAAGATACGTATACAGAACTGGATCCTGAAGAATTCAAAAAAATAGATCTGGATGATAAAGAAGCAGCAAAAGCAAGAGAAGAAGATGCGGAAAGGAGGGCAAGAGAAGCTGATGATGTATTGTATCCGGATGAATTTGAACTACACCATGGTGTTGCTGCCCGCCGTCGTCTTGCCAAATATAGAGGATTGAAAAGTTTCCGGACGTCTCCGTGGGATCCACGAGAAGATCTTCCCTTGGACTATGCAAGAGTATTTGCATTTGAAAACTTCAAGAGGGCACAGAAACGTGCTATAGATGTTGCAAACAAGGTGAACCGTGGTGGCACAGCTGGCACAGCTGACAAGAAAAGGGCTGATGTTGGCACATATGCTCGGATATATTTATGTGATGTACCACAAGCTGTAGGTAGAAAGACTGTTGAAAGGATTGATGCTTTTACACGAGGAATGGCACCGTTACTTTCCACATGGGGATTGCTACAGCATGAAGTCAAGATGTCAGTTCTCAACTTTTCCATGAAAAAGGAGACAGGGGTCAACGAGCCCATCGCCAACAAGGAAGAGCTAATCTTTTTCACTGGTGTCAGAACCTATCCAGCAAAGCCTATATACTCAACCGACGAGCATGGAGCAGACAAGCACAAGATGGAGAGGTTCCTCCATGAAGGTCGAATGACCATGGCAACCATCTATGGACCCATTACGTATCCCCCATCACCTATATTAGCATTCAAGAAGGACGATCTCACAAATTCGTTATCTTTGGTGGCAACAGGGTCCTTAAAGTCATGCAATCCAGATAGAGTGGTTGTCAAGAAGATTGTTCTTACTGGCTTCCCTATAAAGACACACAGGTCCAAAGCCATCGTGAGATCCATGTTTTTCAGTCCAGAGGACATTCGTTGGTTTTCTCCTGTTGAACTCTGGACCAAGCATGGTCGTCGTGGTCGAATCAGGGAACCATTGGGAACCCATGGCCTCTTCAAGAGTATCTTTGATGGTCCCTTGAGCCAGCAAGACACGGTCTGCATGTCCCTGTATAAACGAGTCTATCCCAAATGGCCAGAGAATATCACATTTGCTTAATATTTTCACTATTTAATCAACAATGCAATCCACCAGAACCACGTGTCGTACTCTCTGTAGTCCACCGGCCATATGCACGAGGGCGGTCACTCTAATCTCTCCTTGTCCTCTCTACAGGCACCGACAGCATATAAAATTACAGCATCGATGTGCTAGAATTCATTACAATGCAATGCGCCATGTTCTCGTTATGGCATCGGAAGACACCACCAAGGCCCAGGAAGGAGATATTGTCACAATTCACTGGTCCTGTTTGAATGAACAGGGTGATGTTCTGGAGACGAGTAAGACTGCAGAGGAACCAACGACGTTTGAAGTTGGTGCTGGTGATATTGTAGGGAATCAGCTCTTTGAGGCATTTGATGAGGCTGTCAGGGGTCTGACTGTCGGAGAGACTATTGGCATCAAGGCAAATGGAGGAGAATGGAATGAAGAGCTCGTGTTCAAAGTTCCACGAGATCACCCAGAGATTCAACGAATGGAAGGAAGATATAAGAACCAAGGTGGTGTCCATGAAGGTCTCATTGCTGAGCTTTCTAATGGTGGCCTTGCATTGGTCATAGAGTGTACAGAAGATCTGGTGACCCTGGATGCAAATAGTATGATGGCAGGAAAGACTCTCTTATTTGAATTAGAATTGCTCAACATAGAAAGACCAGATGGTATGATGATGTCCTAGAACCTTCAATGCCAATCGCAGATTCACATATAACGTTATATAAGGTTATCAACAAAGTTTGTCAGCCAGCTGACTCGTCAGCGTCCGAGCTCGGACCTGAGAATATTCGTCTCGGAGAATCTTTCAAAACACGCCTAGGGCATTACTACCCATAACCCTCATTTGGCTAAATAATATAAAAATAAATTAAGACTTTTAAACATTATCTTGGTGCATCATGTGCATTTGTGATTAATACCGTGGATGTCCACAGGACTATAGCCACCTTTCAATTCAACTGACACACAAACTCTTTGATTCTTTGATCTCCATTTCATACGAGAATGAAATTTGGTAAACTATTACAAGATTTTTCACGGGCAGACTTGGAGAAGGATGCTTGTTCAGAGCCTGGTGGTCCTTCGAGGAAACGGCAAAAACTAGAGGATGCTGAGATTCGTGCTGATAGAGAGTTTCTCAAGTATAAACAGATGAAGAAATTGCTCAAGAAGGCTGCTGAACTCAAAGAAGAGGGGGATGATGTGGGAATGAGAGGTGTTGAAAAGGAGTTTATTAGAGTGCTGTATGATGATGTGGATAGAATCAACTCGTATTTTATGGAAGTGGAGGAAGACTGTGTCATCAAACTGCAGTGCCTGAGGGATTCATATGAAGAGGAGTGCCCTAAGAAGAAGAAGCAAGGGATGTCTGAGGAGGAGTGGCTGTCAAGTCCAGAGATGAGAAAGATTCGCTCCCAATTCATCGACTTGCATGGGGAATTGGTTCTCTTGTTGCATTGGTCTATAGTGAATTATGCGGGCATTTTGAAAATATTGAAGAAGCATGATAAGCTTCTGGGAGGACACGCGCAGAAAGATTTAGTCGGAAGCATATTGCGGCAGCCTTTTGTGTCAACAGGGGGAATAACAAAGCTTGCACAGAGTGCAGAAGTGTATGTGAAAAAACTCGGAGCCGTCCATCAGGAGCAAGAGGAAGAGGAGTCAGAAGATAGTATGCGTAGAAACGATAGCATTAGCTTGTTGATGAATGAAGCAATAGCATGGGCGGAGGAGAGTGGTGGAAATGCCATCTTGATAGAAAAAACAAAGGCAGCACTTGACATGTTGAAACAACTGCAATCAACAGCACACTCTCCGTCTACGTTTGTAGGACCAGATAAATGTATGGCAACATAACATAGATACATAGTATTACTACAGACATCCAGAGCTTCCTGCTGCTAGTCTAGCTGTTTTCGCAGCATCCTGCTCATTTTCTAACAACTGATTCTGGTTCATATCTTGACTTGCTTGTAAAATGTTTTGGAACAAGGATTCGTTCACTCGCTTCCAGCTGAATCCACATGAATACAGCCATTCTACTGTCACTACGAATTTATCTCTTTTATATCCCCATTCTGATTTACTCGTTGGCCCACCAGCAACAACATGGGTGACCCTGTTGCTTACATCATGAACACATGTAGCTCCCATTTGCGTCGCTAAGATCCACGCACCATGTTGTTCTTGCTGAACTCCTTTTGGAATAATTCTAGTAAATAAAATACAACAATCTTTCAGAATATCAGCCCGCAAGAGTGACAGACACCTTCGTATGTCTGGTGTACCATACTCTGGCAACCAGTTGAAAAATAACCTATGAGATTTCTCGAGCACATCAAGTGCACTACCGAGTCCACCATCATCTATATCTTCGTCTCCTCCTACTTCCAGGTACGACTTTCCTTCCGAACCAAACTTGGCTGCACATGCAGGAAAGAACAGATACCTCTTCATCTGTATCACATTTGCCTTGTGCTTTGGCCACACCCCTACAGTATCATCTAAAATCACCATCATATCATCCGATCCAAGCAAAACATCCAAATCTTTCATCATACTATCATTGGCATCACTCGATGACGCTACCCGCCCTCCAAATAGTTTCCCAGAGGGATCCAACAACCGTGCCATTTCTGCTGCATATGATTTATCTCCCATGGTGAATACATGGAGATCAAAGTTCCTATGAGCCTTTTCCAGGAATTCCCGAATACCTGGACGAAATTTTGTCCACATGTTCATATGTCCTAAATGAAACACCATTGGCGCATCCATAGGCTGCTTCTGCAACATCTCATGCAGGACAGCAGTCTGTTCTTCAGTCACATCAGTCATTCGCGTCGAGTGAAGTAATGTGTGGTCTAAATCTAATACAAGCAGGAGTTTCTTCGCATCCAGGGCTTTCTTCACCGTCTTTCGCCGTAAACGTTCTGCTTCGGCCTTGGAAACCTCCAGGCTGTGATGAATATAATTCAGAGATAGATGCCTATTTACTCCAGCATCCTTATCAGGGAGAGATTCCTCCTCTTCCTCTAGCTGAGATGTTGAGGATACGTTTTTTTCAGCATCTTCCTTTGTCATCCCGCAGCGAATACAAATTCCAGCCATGTACCCTGGGTGAGGTGGGCAGTAGGCAGGTACAGGAGAAGACGCCGCAACAGTGCCATATCCCTCGATATCGCCATCTCCTGTTTTCATTTTTTTACGTCTAGAATCACCATGATCATCCTCTTCTGATGTCAAAAGTTCTTCGAGCAACAAATGTTCAATGTCAACCTTGTCATCGTTGCTGACACCAGGAGTGACAGACGATGGCATGTCTGTCAAGATGTAGACGTTAGAAACGTCTAAATGTTTTTTATATCATAAAAATGCTAGACATTGTATGTTTGCTTTTTTTTTTGTCCCCGTGGTGACGACTTTCAACTACCTCTACAGTTGTCATCAGTTGTTGCCTTGCAAGGCAAGTGCAGACAAGTTGATTGAATCTCTTGTTTGCAATTGCAAGCAAACCTTGCCGTGTATGATTAACTACAGAATGTATGGTAGGATGGATGTATACGTCGATGAATGAGATATTCCATACACAAGCAAGATAGTAATATGCATTGCATTCCATATGGATCAGATGAGAAGAAGATTTTCCCATCCACCTGGAGGTAGCTAACCAAGCTGATCTCTTCAGATGAATCCTCTGCACATCAGCAGACCTTTAGAAAATACCCAAATATTCATCAGATTTCGATTGAAACGTACAGTAGTGTTGAAAGAAATCATTCAGTCCTCGAACTCGACGTAGTTATGGCGTCACATGTCAGGAAACCTTCTGTGAATACCAGGGGTTTTCTCCAATCTAGCACAGCTCGTAGACACAATGTACCGCATTCAAAATATTATAGACAATGTCGATCTGCTGTAGATCGTGATAATGATACAAACCAAGGGGATTCCTTGGTTGGTTTTCCCAAGGATTATACTGAGTTGATCAGACAAGCCCACATGGCGACTGAAGCTGCGATGAAAGACGGGAAACAGCTGCTTGAAATTGAATTTCCGGTTGCCTCTCTTTCTTCTGTCCAAGGGGATGAGGAAGGGGCGAATGAGATGACAATATCCAGTCAGTATTTGAGAAAGTATGCCAGGATGTTTGTTGATTCTGCCGATAGGACCAGGATTTTTTTTCCTGATAAAAAAGAAATGGAATTACAATGTGATGATGTGTGGAAACAAACAAAGTTTAGTCTTGATTATCTGACAAAGCCAAACGGTTTGTTGGACATTGGGTTGGATGTGTCTGGATATGATCCACTGTGTCATGTAAAGCAAGAGGATGCAGTGTTCATTGCTGCATATCCAAGTTTTGATCCCAGAGAGCTGGTTGCTGCTGATAAAGTGTGGTCTTTTGTACGTAATGATGACAAGAAATCGTTCGTTTTCTTTAATGCCGAGCTCGATCGATTGAGATCAAATTACTACCCAGGGCTGTTTTATCCTCAGATGGCAAGACTCAGTAAAGAGATGATGCCTCTTGTCACACCAGTGTACTATATACACAATTTCAAAGGAGCTGGAGGTGGTGTGTTGTTCCGTGCGTATCCTGGACCATGGCAAGTTTTACTGCGACTTTCTCAAGAGGAAGTGGTGGTGGTTCATGTGCAAGATGAACAGCCCAGTTTGAAAACAGTGGCTCTGGATATTTTGCCTCGTGCAGCTGTAGAATACATGAAGAAGAAGAAGGAAGGAAATGCATGAAGAATATTCGTTTATAAATAAATAAATCAGTATGTAATACTAGAGTTCAAGTAGCTGGCCAAGACGTCTGGACCTTGTTCTTTTCTTGAAATCAGCCCAAGGTCTTGAATCATGCATCCCAAGCGCTGTGGCTTTAGAGTGCCACTGGTTACTAATGTTATAACAGTCGATCTCGAGCTTTCATCGAGTGAGGGTGATGATTGTATCACCCTCTTTGAATGTAACGCATTGTGAAACCATCGGTTTGATGCGTTAATGAAAGGCTCTTGAGTGAGTAGAGATTTGATCAGCTGTGATACAGCATTGACTTTTGGCCGAGGGCATGTCTCACAGAGAGAATAGACTAATGCCTCTATCATAAAGTCTCCCTTCTCAAGAATAATCGCTTCTAGACTCTGTCGAGCATTCTCTGGCAATGAGGCATCCGTGGTTGCACATGGAAGGTAGGCTAGGAGCTCTAGGGCTTGCACAATCACTTCTGGAGATTCTCTGCATGCCAATGCTGCAATACCAAGGTCAATACATACAGGAAAAGATCCTGTCTCGAGTGTTTTTGTTGGAGCGTACACAAGTGAGGAATATCCCATGTTTAAAATACTGGCAACCATTGTTGTCTGGGATAATATCCCAGTGCCATGAAGAATGGACAAAGAGTGGTCAAAGGCTGCTTTAGATATTGTCATAATCCCATCCATGCTTTCGTCATCATTGTAATGTACTTCAATCATTTCAGAGAGAAGATCAAAGAGAGATGCAGATGAAGATCTGCCACACCTCAGCATGTGAAGTAAGACAGCAACTACTCCTTGCAAGATTTCTCTTCCACCGACACTAATTGCTTCCTTGCAAACGAGTATGACTCCATCAAGAATAGCAAGATCCATAGACCAGATAGATACTACCAAATTCTGCAGCGTTTCCTGAAGGTTTTGGAAGAGAAATGTGGCAATACTATGTTCCTTGTGATGTGATTTGCTTGGGGACACGAGACAACGAAATGCACCTGAAATGATGCCAAGGCTGTGAGTCGCCATAGTAGCGTATTCTTCTTGTACTGTAGAAGTATCTATTAAAGTGATATGCGTCAATGTTTCAGCATATGGTCGAAGAATTTGCACAAGCCAATTCCGGAAAGCATCAGATTCCAGCTGGGACGACAGCCTCACTGCAGCCTCCACAAGTTCATCTTCCCCTGGGATATGAAGGGCTAACGCTGCCTTCAAAGATTCAAGCAATGGATGTATCATATTATGTTCTTTCCCGAATCGCTCTCCAGCACGAATAGATAACGCTTTGATCGCCGAACATGCAGCCCGTTTACAATGCTGATACAATCCTTCCCCTGGGAATGAAATGACTGTTATCAAGGTGGTGAGCACATCCCCCAAGGGTGTTTCACTCACCTTGCCGAACCAAATAGAGAAGGACTGTACCGTACGACAATATTGAGAGACTATGATGGATGCTTGGTCCCCTGGCTCTTGATTTACTACTATTGCCATCCATTGAGATACAGATTGGAAACCATCACACAGCATCATGTTGATTGATGTTGCAGACTCAGATCCAACATTCCCCAAAATTTGTGTTCGTATTTGTAGGTCTACTGCTTGTAGCAAATACATTGATATTTCTACGTGTTGCCATATGTTTGTTTTCATGCCTTGTACTGCATATTCCACGTACCATGTCGTCAGGGCAGGGAATAATTCTTGTAATAATTCTGGAACGATATCCTTTCTTAGACGAACACAATGATCTTCTTCATACTCAATCGCATCACATTCATCTTGAGTCGGATACATGAGCCTGGTGGCGATTGTCTGTACCAAGTGAGTCATCAATGGAAGTTGCAAATCCTCCATTCTATCCGTGACATCAGTTAAATTCATGGCAAAGAAGTACTCCAATGAAGCCTCTATCACACTTTCTTCAGGTCGCTTCATGCATTCAATCATAACTTTTGCAAGGTCTACGCACCCTGGCCCCATTGACTTTGCAACACCATCCGGCCAGCAATCAGCTAGAGCTGATCCAACATGAGCTATGACAAGTGCTTGACAATCCGAAACCTCATTCCCCGAAGGGATCAAAGTCCTATATTCTATTATAATGGATGCTATACGATGAAATATGACGAGAAATTCTTGTGGCACACAATCTTCATCAATGCTAGTGCCCTTGAGAAGTGTCAGAATACAGTCCCTCCCAGATTCCAGGCTATGGGTGAAACAACACTTGAGCAGGAAATCAAATGCTACACGGTGTTGTGCACTGAAAGATACGATATCAGTCTCATTATATCCTCCAGGAATGCTTGGAAGCTCAATCCATGCTTTGGCGACGCTACATAGCCTCGATGCATCATCCTGATGTTGTGAAGCAATTATTCGTTCCTCAAGCAAACCCATGACATACGACGATTTCTCTTTCAAGGCAGGCAGAAGCACAGCATGAGATCGCCTAGATTCTTCTCGAAATTCTACAGCAAGAGTCATAAGAATCTCCATCGAGGCATACACGACAGCGGGGTGCTGCAACTCTCCCAAAGAAGCACATGCACTCTGCAATAGGCTCATCATCTCCTGCATGGTATCTATGCTCAGCACCAGCAATAAGACAATTTGACGAATAAGAAGAGTATCCATAGTATCAGATGCTGTTGATGCAGCATATATCTGCAGGAAAAACTTCCTGTACCTTTCTCTTTCCTCTGGATTCTGCAACCCTGTCCATTCCTGCTCTACCTTCCTTACCAAAAGAGAGGCACACGAATATCTCAAGACAGGAGACTCGCATTCGTTATAGACACATATGCATGCCATCCAGGCCTCATGTGTTTGTCTGAAATCATTCAACCAAGCATTCACGGCGTTGAACGATCTAAAAGGAGGACCTGGTGTCCCACCAAGATGGAGAGCAATCAGAGCATGTTTCAAAAGATTGCTCGAATCGTCCATCTGTATAGTCCTGGATAAGAATAATAATCAGAGAATCATTTTTCTATTCAAGAATTCATGTACTACGACACGTAAGATCGACTCTGCATGTAGAGTAACTCTTTTCAATAAAAAAAAATCTATCGAAAGTGCCAGGCAAAAGATTCGTCACCGGGGCTTCCCGTGTCATCTCTGTCCACAGTACTGGTCCGGCCCAATCCAGCTTAACTTCCGAGATCGGACGGGATCGGGTGTATT
>PJEL010000743.1_pt1 | contig 36786 bp, 21 predicted proteins | sample 1853271 | NCBI WGS metagenome assembly PJEL01 (sample SAMN08108733, study PRJNA415343) | Invertebrate metagenome, whole genome shotgun sequencing project. | host: Globobulimina | place: Sweden: Gullmar Fjord | collected 2015-08
TCTGATTTAGTACCTTAAATCAGCTCAAATGGGGTTTTTCCTGGATTTGATATCTCAAATCAGAAAAGCCGGATTGAGCGTTTTGCCAAACAAGTTTGGCTTGGGATAAGATTTTGGCCAGCCAAACTTTTGGGCCGCATCCCCTGTCTGAAGCACTAAGCTTTGTAGTGTGAAAAACCCCTCACTAAAGTTAGGGGGCTTCCTGAACGCTCAATGGGGTTTTTCCTAGATTTGATATCTCAAATCAGAAAAGCCCCATTGAGCTTATGATAAAACTAAGATTCTGGCCTTTCATCCCAAGCCCACTGTGTGGGGCACTAAAGCACAGGGGCTTTCCCGGCTTTTCTAGTAAAGCAGCTTTCCCGGTTTTTCTAGTAACCTTCAATCTCCACCGCACCATGCGGCTGCAGCAATGACTTTTTCATAACGGCCATATCAGAGGCCGAGTTTCAACGCAGGGTTGACAAAGTAGACTTGAAGCTGGATACACGCTACAATGTATAGAACAGTCGTAATTGGAGGTTGAATCACAATGTTACCCAACTTTACCCAAAAAATCATTGAATTAGGCGGAAATGTCCGTTATCTCCAACATCAAGCGCCGGCCTTAAATATCGCTGATCTCGAAAAAAAGCTGCACCACTACCGCCAAACTTTGCAGGCCTTGTATGATAGTGCCGCGCAACAAAAGATTGATTTAATCCCCTATTACAATGCGCTGGCTGACATAGAAGCCAATCTTAAAATGACTCAAGCTGGTTTCTATAGGGGACCTCAATTAGAGAAAGTTGCTTTGTTTATTGATGGGGCTAATTTGGCCGCTTTGGCCTACGATTATTTGAATACAAAATTGGATTTTGCCAAACTCCTAAATTACTTTGGTCACAATTGTTATATTTTACGTGCCTTTTATTATGCGGCCACCTATCCGGGTGATGACGACCTAAAGTCGAATATCCCATTCCTGTCCTGGCTGGGGCGAAATGGCTATCAAGTGGTCACTAAACCGCTTAGAGAATATGCAGATGGCAAACAAAAGGGCAATCTTGATATTGAGATTGCTGTTGATATGCTTGAATTAGCGGCTAAAGTTGATCGAGTTGTGCTATTCTCCGGAGATGGCGACTTTGCGCCTTTGCTCAGAAAAGTGGGTAGTAAGGGGGTTGTCACTCAGGTCGTTTCATATTGGGGCGATGGGCGAGGACCAACTGCCCCGGAACTGATAGAAGCGGCTGACAAATTCATAGAATTGCAGGAAATACTCCCTTTCATTTCCAAATCAAATCAATGAACAATTGTCAATTGTCAAATAATCACAATGTGTCATCTGCATAATATAGAGCACCCCCTCAGAGCTAGAAACCCTCTCTGAGCATAGGCTGAGTAGTTACTCTTATTCAAACAAAAAGTCCATCCCTTTCAACGTTTTCCGCAGATGGGGCCGGATATTGTTAGCCGTGATAGCCACTCAGCCTGGTATCGGGCGATGGACACACATTACTCCTCCGGGGGGGGATTATCCCGGAAAGATTGCATCATATGGTCGTCATCAAACTTAGTGGTTTTACGCAGCTCTTCCGAATAGTGAGACAGTTCATCACCTTCCAGGTCCAGTAAATAGGCCAGATCAGCCCCCCGATAGCAAATCTGAGTAACCAATCGTTCAATTGCAGCTTCACCGTCCAACCCTTCCTCCACCGCATCCAAGATAGAATAACGCACACCACGCCTGAAGGACTCGGCGGCATTGGGCGCATCTACAATGTCTTTAGCCCGCGTATAAGAGTCCCGAAACCGTTCGGCAATCTCTTCATTGCACTCTAAAGCCCGGGCTAATTTCTTGAGCGACCAGCCTTTGCGCTTGGCTTGCTCCAGGTATCTGATATCCTGAGGCATTAAATCTTCAAAGCGAACGTGTCCAATACCCAGATGATTGGCATAATTGGCGTAGCTATAGCTGAACGTTTCAGCAGTTAATAACTTTTCTCGATCCATCAGCTTTCTCCTTCATTCAATCTCCCTATCAGAGGTACATTTTCCAGACGTAGCCCCGGACAATTGACTTATACTGAGATTAGTTTGAAACCGGAACTTTTAAGAAAGATGGTATGTCATGCCCGAATGGTGTTATCGGGCATCCAGCGGGGCCTATGGATTGCCGAAAAAAACATTCGGGCCGCTAAAAGCATACGGCAATGACATCTCAAAGTTTCGTTCTCATTCTGTTTTCAGTATAGCTACTTAGCGTAATCAACTGCTCGTGTCTCACGGATGACCGACACCTTGATTTGCCCCGGATACTCTAAACTTTCCTCAACCTGACGGGCAATGTCTTTTGACATCTTAATGGCTTCAAGATCATCGACCTCTTCAGGGCGAACAATGATGCGAATTTCTCGTCCAGCCTGAATGGCAAAGGTCTCTTCTACACCCTTAAACCCATTGGCAATATCCTCCAACGCTTTAATTCGTTTAACGTAATTCTCAAGGCTTTCACGTCGTGCGCCCGGACGTGCCCCAGAGATAGCATCAGCCACCTCAACAATAACCGCTTCAAGCGTCTCCTGTTCAACTTCATGATGGTGAGAGGCAATACAGTGCATAACCTTGGGGTTTACCCCACAGCGCTTGGCAACATCAGCCCCAATTAGGGCGTGTGGCCCTTCTATTTCATGGTCAATTGCCTTGCCGATGTCATGCAGCAATGCCCCCTCGCGGCAAATCTCAATATCTGCCCCAACTTCATTGGCAATAATTACCGCCAAACGAGAAGCCTCAATAGCGTGGGTGTGTTGGTTTTGACCATAACTGGTACGGAACTTTAAGCGACCCAACAACTTGATAATATCGGGATGAAGACGACGAACCCCAGCCTCATAAACGGCCTTTTCACCCTCCTCGATAATTGTTTTATTAACCTCATCACCTGCTTTTTGCACCAACTTCTCAATCCGGGCCGGGTGAATACGACCATCGGTAATTAAACGACTCATGGCTAAACGGGCAACTTCACGCCGAATTGGGTCAAAACCGCTCAAAATAATGGCTTCTGGCGTATCATCAACAATAACATCAACGCCGGTAGCGTTCTCAAAAGCACGAATATTACGCCCCTGACGGCCAATAATACGGCCTTTCATATCATCATTGGGCAACGGTACCGCCGAAACCACCGTCTCAGAAACCTGGTCAGAGGCAACACGTTGCATGGCCATAACAATAATGCCTCGGGCTTTGTGGTCGGCCTCTGCTTTGGTATCAGCCTCAACCTGACGAATAACCCGAACCATATCTTGCTTGGCATCAGATTCAACCATTTGTAATAACTCGGCTTTGGCCTCATCACGGGTCATAGCCGATACCCGCTCTAATTCGGTCAGCCGTTGTTTGTTGATTTTGTCAACCTCGTTGAGTTTTCTATCAACTTGGCTTTGACGTTTGTTTAAATTTCGTTCCTTTCTTTCTAGATTTTCCAGACGTTTGTCCAAACTTTCTTGACGCTTCTGGATGCGCTCTTCGTGTCGCTCAACCTCTTTTCGCTTACGCCCAACTTCTTGCTCGGCCTTAGTACGATGAAGAATCGCTTCTTCTTTGACCTTTACCCCTATTTCTTTGCTTTCAGCTTTGGCTTTAGTAATAATTTGATTAGCCTGAGCCTCGGCAGATTCGACCTTTTTCTCGGAAACATTGCGGTGATAAAAGTAACCAACCACACCCCCAACAATCAAACCAACAATTAAGGTAATACCTACTACAAGTATGCCTATGTCCTCCATCTATCATTCCTCTCTATTGTTAAAGTTACGGTCTAAGTAATGGCCCAGTTTAAAAAAGAAAAGCTGCGATGCAAGACATCACAGCCTCAAAAATTTAAAAGATATGAGCTAATATAGGGGAAATTATCTTAGCGGTATATATTATTTCTATAAAGACGATTTCAACAACAATTTTATATAAAGTGATAGGTGAAATAAATAAACTCACTAAGTTTATTCATAACAGGTTGGAATTAAGCGCTTGTTTAAGATACGCCCCATACACTTCACATTAACTTCCCCTAAATTTTGGGATAACAGTCTGTCAGGAATGTGTAGTAAATAATCCACCCCTTCTTATCCTTAAAAGTTAGAATGAGGTAAATTTTGGGATATTAACACTCGATACAAACTATGTTTTCCTGTATTCCCCTCTTAAAAAGGGACAACGGGTTTCATAACCCGTGCTAAACTCTAATCTTAAAGCAACAAGATTTAGCTGCTAATTTTGAAAACTGTGCCTCATACTTTAGACCAAACAATTCCCTGCAAATTTATTCAGATAAAAACAAATTATTTCCTGGTTCTATTTTGCACTTTTCTTTACATCGCCCTTTGTTTGCAGGGATGAGGGGTCTTGTAAAGGCAAGGCATTCTTTTCTCTAATTTTATTTTCAATCTCAAGGATTATATTAGGATTTTCCAATAAGACTTTTTTGGTTTTCTCACGCCCTTGAGCCAAACGCTCCTCATTATAGGAGTAAAATGAACCGCGCTTTTCGACAAGATCTTCCTCAACGGCAAGGTCAAGCACATCTCCGACCTTTGAGATACCGATATTATACATGATGTCAAATTCAGCAACCTTAAAAGGTGGCGCAACCTTGTTTTTTTTAACCGTTACTCTGGTGCGATTACCAACAACTTCACCCTGATCTTTTATAGCCTGAATGCGACGAATATCCATCCGCACCGATGAATAAAATCGCAGGGCCATTCCGCCAGTTGTTGTCTCAGGATTACCGAACATAACTCCGATTTTTTGGCGAAGTTGATTGGTGAAGATAACAACCGTATTGGTGCTTTTGATCGCCCCGGCTAATTTACGCAAGGCTTGACTCATTAAGCGTGCCTGCAAGCCCATATGCGAGTCGCCCATATCGCCCTCAATTTCGGCCCGAGGGACCAAAGCCGCAACCGAATCAATAACAACCACCGCCAACACCCCAGAACGCACCAAAGCCTCAGTAATTTCCAGAGCTTGCTCACCCGTATCAGGTTGAGAAACGTACAAATCATCAATAACAACCCCACACTTTCGAGCGTATATAGGATCAAGCGCGTGTTCAACATCCACAAAAGCACACACCCCACCCTGTTTTTGGGCTTCAGCAATAATATGTTGGCAAAGCGTCGTTTTCCCGGAGCTTTCAGGGCCATAAATCTCTACAACCCGCCCCTTGGGAACCCCACCAACCCCCAGCGCAATATCTAAGGAGAGCGACCCGGTTGGAATAGCTTCAACCTGTAAATGGTGGGCCTCACCCAACTTCATAATTGCACCGTCACCAAATCGCTTTTTCAGATTGGCCAGGGTTGTTTCTAATGCCTTTTCCTGTCCATTTTTTGCCATTGAGAGTCTGACTCCTTGCTCCTAAAGTTAAAGGTAATCTAGTTTACACTATCATACCGGAATTTGCAAGAAAATTAAATCGAGCCTTAAATAAATTCTACTCAGTCCATCCGTTTAATCCTCTGATCCGTTGTTATATAACTGCTCAATGTCCGAAACGCAGCCTAACGCCCCACAATAGTCCCCGGCAGCTTCAAATTTGGAATTGCTGGACAGCAGAACTAAATCCTTTTTAACCCCAATCCTTGTAGTTTGCTTGGGCATCACAAAGTAACCGTTCAGCCCCAAGTCAAATAGAACGCAGATAACGTTGATGACGCTGATTTTTTTATGGGGGTTAGTGTAATTCGTGGCCGAAAATAGGCTTTTTTCAGCTATCTTCTTCATTCAAGGCGGTTTCCAGCAACCAGCGCAGCTCCTCAAGACCCGGCGGCGACTCAGGCGCGGCGGCCAGTAAATCATAACGTTTCAAATCAAACTTATCACCGGGAACGCGCCAGGCCATGGCTTTTTGCAAGATAATACCCGCTCCACCCCGCTTCCCCAATCAAAAATCGTAAATCCAAAATCGTAAATCGTCACTCCGGCAATGATTCCGGATCAGTGCTTAAAATATCTTCCAGGGCGGTTACAAGCTTGTCGATATCAGCCTCATTGTTATAAAAACCTGTGGCAGTGCGGAGAGCGTAAGGGTTGCGGATAAAACGCACCACGATATTATCCTCACTCAATTTGGTCATTACCCGGGCCGGGTCGTAACCATCCAAATTAAAGGTGAGCAATCCGGCTTGCCGTCCGGGCGGGGTGATGATGGTCAGGCCAGACAGCGTGGTTAACCGCTGCCGGGCATAATCAGCCAGATTATTAATCCGGGCATAAATCCATTCCCAACCAATCGTATCCTGCAACCAGGCTAAATTTGCCACCATCGCTTTAATAGCAGGGCGATAGGTTGTCCCCGTTTCATAACGCCGAGCGTCGGGTGAGGGCATGTAATACCCCCTAAAGTCGAACATGCCGGTATCACCCATGCTTCTATACCCCACAAATGTCGGCTCTAACATACTCATACGGTCAGAGCGGATATATAATGCCCCCACTCCTTCCGGGCCGCAGAGCCATTTTTGAGCGGGCATAGCATAAAAATCAACCCCACTGACCGGTAAATCGAGCGGAAGTGCCCCCACTGATTGGGCTGCATCAACCACACTTAAGACATGATGCCGCTGCCCCATAGCCACAATAGCTTCCAGTGGCAAACGTTTGCCCGTATTCCAGGCCACATGGGAAAAGACCAGCAGTCGGCTGCGAGGGGTAATCGCCGTCTCCAAGCGGGCCACAATATCATCATCAGCAGCAGCGCTTGGAATATCAACCACCTTAACCACCACCCCATAACGTTGCCGCAAAATGTATGGGGGAAACAAGCCACCCGGATGCTCTAAGTTGGTGGTGATAACCTCATCGCCAGGTTGCCAATTGAAGCCGTGGATCGCAATATTCATGCCATCGGTAGTGTGATGGGTCAAAGCTATATCCTGGGAGTCGGCTTTAACCAATTGGGCAAAGGCCTGGCGTAAGGCTGCATTGTTTTTTTTGGCTTGCATAAAGGCATTCATGCTCGCCCGGCCTGTAGCCAATTCAATGTCATTGCCTTCTTTTAAGGCCGCCCGGGTAATGGTTGACAGGGGGCCTACCGAGCCTACATTGAGATAAACCGAGTTTTGCACGGTTGGCATAGCCTCACGAATCATTTTGATTTTTTCTGTATCAGTCATTCTTAGCTCCAGTTTAAGATTATTTTAAAATTATGATATGCGTGGAATACGGGCTAGCAACTCACTGACCACTTCATAATTTATGGTTCCCAAATTTTGGGCCACGTCTTCAGCGGTAATGGTTTCGCTGCCCTGTTGGCCAATTAAAACAACTTCATCACCCTGACGCACATTGGCAATATGACTAATGTTGATGGCACATTGGTCCATGCTAACCCGACCCACCAGTGCTGCCCGCTGTCCTTTAACCAACACCTCACCCCAGGTGCGCGGTGCCCGACGAAAACCGTCGGCATAACCCACTGGGATAATAGCAATGGTCTCTTCACCTTTAGTATGGTACGTGGCCCCATAGCCTATCGGGCTGCCCGGCGGCAAGGTTTTAACCTGCCCCACCGTACTTTTAAAGTTTAAGGCCGCCCGGAATCCGTCAGGCAAAGGGGTATCAGCTGAGGGAGGCAAACCATACAAACCAATGCCCGGCCGAACAATGTCAAAATGGGCCTCTGCTAGATTAAATATCCCAGCGGTATTGGCCGCATGAACCAGAGGGGGACGCAACCCGACCGCATCCAGTTGCTCTAATAACTTTTGAAAACGACGCAACTGTTCATAAGAGTGGCTCAAATCAAGCTCATCAGCCGTGGCAAAATGGGTATAAAGACCTTCAATTTTTAGACCCGTTGGGGGCAAGCTTTGCATAAAGGGTAAAACCTGCTCTGGTAATAATCCCAGCCGCCCCATACCGGTATCAACCTTAATATGAACATGCGCCTCTTGCTTCAGGTCGACGGCAGCTTGACTAAAGGCTTGAGCCAATTCCGGGGTAAAAATGGGGGCACTGATATTGTAGCGAATAGCTTGCTGCGCTTGCCAGGCTGGCATATAGCTAAGAACCAAAATTGGCACGTCGATACCATTTTCACGCAGGGTAATAGCCTCGCCTAACGTCGCCACACCGACCCAACTGGCCCCATTGTTTAATACTGTTCGGGCAATTTTTATCATTCCATGCCCGTAGGCATCAGCTTTGAGAATAGCCATAATTTTGGCCGGAGTCGCAATATCGGCCAGCAAACGCACATTGTTGGCAATTGCCTCTAAATCTATTTCGACCCATGTCGGGCGGGCCGGTTGAATGGAGCGCACCTTACGCCAGCCGGCTTCTTGACGGACCAATTGGGCCTGATCTTGGCTGGGGTCAGCCAACAATTGCTGAACCACCCGCTCCATCCTGGTGTTGGGGCCACCTTTAACCAAAATCACGGTGTCGGGCGAGAGCATATCCTGCACAGCAGCCACAGCATCATCACTGGTAAAAGTCACATGCACAGCATATTGACCCAATCCGGCATCATTTTCCAGAGCCGCCACAGCAATATCTTGCCCACTATCCCCTTTGGTTACCAGGCGCTGAACTCGGGTAGAAACATAATCACCAACTTGATAATGGGCCTCTTTTTCAATATCGCCCAGGTCGGGTATGTCACCCAAAATAGCGACCTTATTTGCGCCAGGTAATTGGGTCAGGGCATCAATAGCGGCCATAACCGCCTCCGGACTGGAGTTAAAGGTATCATCTAAAATTAGAGTACCCTTTTTCCCGGGCAAAAGATTCATGCGGCCCGGTACCCGCGGCATCCGAGACAGAGCCTCAAGGGCTGCTTCGGGGGGAATTTCAAAAACCAGGCCGGTGGTAACGGCCGCCAAAACCGAATAAATTTGATGTTGACCCAGGAGTGGGCTAGAGCCGCTATAACTTTTACCTTCATAATGTAGGGTAAAGGTCAAACCTTGAGGGCTTACAGTCAAATCGCTGGCCCGCACATCTGCCCCGCGATTAAGGCCAAAGGTTAAAATGTGGGCCTGGGTACGGGGAACCATACCAGCCACATGGGGGTTATCGGCATTAAGGATAGCCGAGCCGTTGAAGGGCAAGCTTTCTATCAAACGTGCTTTTTCGGAAGCGATATTATTGAGCGTTCCCAAAACGCTCAGGTGAGTGCTGTTGATGGTTGTCACCACGCCCACCTGAGGTTTAGTAATCCGGGCCAGGCTGGCAATCTCGCCAAAGGAGTCTGAGGCCATTTCCAAAACCGCAATTTGATGCTTGGCTTCCAGTTGCCCCAGAGCAATGGGTAATCCATAGCGGCCATTGTAACTGCCATAATTTTTGAAAACGCGATAACCTTTATTTAAAACTGCCGCAATAGCCTCTTTTGTTGTTGTTTTCCCACTGGAGCCCGTAACCCCAATCACTTTGGGCTGATATTTTTGAAGAATATAAGAGGCATAATCCGTCAGAGCCTTTTGTACATCAGGCACAATCAGGGTTGTTATTTGCTGACCCTTATCCTGCCAACTATCCTCTCGTTCGCATAAAATACCGCTGGCCCCTCGTTTTATGGCGGTATCAATATAATCATGCCCGTCACCCGTAGCGGTTTTTACCGCCAAAAAAAGTTGTCCCGACTCCAATTGCCGCGAGTCAAAGGCAAAGCTGCTAAATTCGCTCGTTGTGGCTGCCTGAGGTAATGTGCCGCCCGTAGCCTCAAGTAAATCATTAAGATAAATCATACCAGACTCCTCTGAAAATAGATACTAGAGATTGGGAGATTAGTTACAACTCACTTTAATCTCCTTATCTCCTAATTACCCACATAGCCGTAAATTGTACCACATAAGGGTAGCGGATGACCAATAAGCTATAACCGTAATTGACAATTTATTCATATCAATTCACAATGACAAAAACCACCATAAGGAGTACAAGCGTGCAAGAGACATACACGTTCAACCCCATTGCCTACGTTAAAAATAGTATTACAGAGAATTTACCAGCCGCACAAATACGTGCCCAAGCATCACAATTAATCGTAGAGCCGGAATTTGAGGCGGGTTTAAGGGGCCTTAAACCAGGGCTGGATATTGTAGTCTTATTCCATTTTCATCGCATCCAAGCTGCTGAAATTGAGCTACAACTTCATCCCGGTCACAATTCTCAAAACCCACTGACCGGAGTTTTTAACACCCGTTCCCAATTTCGGCCCAACTCCCTGGGAGAGACCGTCGCCTGTATAGAACAAATTAATGGGCTGCTTATCACCGTCAGCGGATTAGATGCCCAAGATGGTACACCCGTGTTGGATATAAAACCATACACGCCCTACTTTAATGCTGCTAGCGAAAGTCAACGCCTGGAAAAGCGAGAAGTGTTCACTTTACAAGAGGCCCGTGACGCGATTGATGCCCTTGACACCGAGATTATCCGCTTGTTTGGCAATCGGGCTAACTTTGTGCATCAAGTCGTTAAATTCAAAAAGAACCCCGAAGATGTTCCCGCCCCCAATCGCTACGCTCAAGTTATGCGTCAGCGCAGAATATGGGCCGAGGCAGCGGGTTTAAATCCGGATGTCATCGAGGCGATGTATAAGTTGCTGGTCGATAACTTTATCAAAGAGGAGTTGGAAATTATGCAAAAGCGAGATGGGAAAGCGTAGCATATAGTTTATTATTCTCAACGATGAAAGGCAGACAAAATCCCTTGCAACAAGTATGCTTGCCCTAATTGTGCATATAATTGGCTGCATTGATAGTATCTCCAATTCCTCAAAAATCATATTGCTGAGTCTTAGATTTTTGTGTTACAATATTGAAGATTAGAAAAATTCTAACCTTCATCGGAGCTTATCGTGTATGATCGCATTTTGAAACAAATGCGGGAAAAAGTTCGTACTCGCCAATATGTTATGACCTTGCATGCTGAAGAAGAAATGGATGAAGATGGATTGACTATCTTTGACGTGGAACGAGGTATTCTTACGGGCGAGATTATAGAACGACAAAAAGATCACGATACAAGCGAGTGGAAATATCTACTTCAGGGGCAATCTGTAGTTGGCAATCAAATCGTTGTTGTCACCAAACTGAGTCCTACGGAGAAATTGGTTATCATTACAGTGTATCTCGAATACCTTGAGTAAAATGCAAAATATAGGAAAACAGATGATTTGTGATATTTGTGGTAAAGAAGGGGCCAGAATTCGTCATATCACGCGGAGCTATGGCAAGGGGACTAATTTGCTGGTTATTGAGAATGTGCCGCTTGTCAGTTGCCCCCATTGTGGCGAGAGTTACTTAACTGCCGAGACATTGCATGAGGTTGAACGAATTAAGTTGCATCGTCAGAGTTTTGCAAAAGAGCGTCCGGTAGCAGTGGCAGCTTTTGGGTAAGGGAGTTCCAAAAAAATAATGCTCCCAAGATTGTGAGAAATCCAAGCGTGAAAAACCCCCCACTAAAGTTAGGGGGCTTCCTTAACGCTCAATGGGGTTTTTCCTAGATTTGATATCTCAAATCAGAAGAGCCGGATTGAGCTTATGATAAAGCTAAGATTCTGGCCTTTCATCCCCTGTCTAAAGACCAGGGGCTTTCCCGGCTTTTCTAGTAAACAGCCAGGGCAACTGATTTAATATGTTAAATCAGCCCGGAAGTTTTGTGGCATGAGGCAATTGAACAAGGTCAAGTCATCTCTCTAAAAAGCTGGCTATTAAAAAACGCATTTTTACTTTTTGTTTGTATTGCTAAAAACCTGGAGCGGTTTATAGCTCATGCGGTGGATGGGGCAAGGCCCATGTTGGGTCAATGCCCTTTGATGGACTTTGGTGCCATACCCCTTATGGCGGTCAAAAGCATAAGCAGAATAGCTTTGATGGAATTGTACCATCAAACGATCACGGCTGACTTTGGCCATAACCGACGCAGCGGCTACGCTTAAGGAGATATTATCGGCTTTAGGGAAAGCATCTTGGGGGGTCTCAACCCGGGGTAATTTTAGATGGTCTATCAGTAAAAAATCCGGGGTAAACTGTAACTCTGACAGAGCTTGTTGCATGGCGTAACGGGTAGCCTCAATAACATTGATTTCATCGACTTGGGTTGCTGAGGCCACGCCAATAGCCTGGGCAACAGCCACCTCTTTAATAATCTCAAACAGGATATCCCGTTGTTTGGGGCTTAACTTTTTTGAATCACGCAACTTGGGTAGCTTTTTGATTAAATCTACTTGTTCTAAAGGCAAGATAACGGCTGCGGCCACCACCGGTCCAGCCCAAGCTCCCCGTCCGGCTTCATCCAACCCGGCTACAAAACAATAGCCCTGCTTTAACAGGGCCATTTCTTTTTGTAGATGGGGAAATTTAGGTGAGACAGCTGGTAAGCTACTTGTCTTCTTCTGACTCATACCCAAACCCCTATCCCACCGTACAAGAGCCACATAAGAAGCGGGGCTTTACACGTACCCTAAGACACCCATCTCGTTCCCAAACTCCAGTTTGGGAAAATACCTATCTCATCATCCAAGTGAATCTGATAAACAAGGTCTTAAGATGTTCGTCTTTCTTTCAAACGAGCCGATTTACCCGTGCGTCCGCGCAGGTAATAGAGCTTCGCCCGGTTGACTTTGGCGTGGCGTAACACCTGAATTTTATCAATCCGGGGTGAATGATAAAGGAATTTACGCTCTACCCCAATGCCGTGTGCAGCAATGCGTCGCACGGTAAAGGATTCGTTGATGCCGCCGCCGTCGATAGCAATGATCACACCTTGAAAAGCCTGAACCCGTTCACGAGTGCCTTCAACAATACGGACGTGGACATTAACGGTATCACCCGCAGCTAACTCTGGTCTATCTTCTGTCAATTGTTCAACAGATTGAAGTAAATCTACTGCATGAGCCATTTTTACACCTCAATGGGACAAAACCCAACAATCTTTCAATATTATTGCTAATTTATTCCATAAAAATAGGCACAAAGCTGTGCCTAAATTACAAAAGATGATTTTACCAAACTATTAAGGGTTAGGCAAAATTGAGTCATCTTTTTCTGTATGGTAAAATGTGGGGGTAATCAATCATAACTGCACCGAGAATCAATGCCAAACGATATAAACAAACTGACCACAAAAACCTTTAACTATCCTGTCAAAATGCGCTGGACATGGGGCGCTAGTTTATTGCCGCTGTTGATAAGCTATTGGCTGTTGTTTTGCTATTTAAAAATCTGGCAATGGCATCTACCTATTTTTATTTTAGCCTCTATGCTTGGCTCAGCTCTAAGCGGGCTGTGTTTATATCTGCTGCTGACCTTCAGGCATACTGTTACCCTCTTGCTTGTCGATGAGATACTTATTCACAAACGCTTTTTACAAACTCGCACCATAAATTATGGCAGCGATATCTTTTACGCCCGCACTAAACCATCATTAACTTTGATAACCCCAAAAGGCGAGCTTAAGATTGATAAGAAGCTGGCTGGTTATCAGGAGTTGAGTACTATATTACAAACCCGACGTCCTAATCTGTTTACGCCTCGTATGCCTTTACCCTGGGTGGTTTGGGGTAATAGGGATGAATTGGTGGGGCTGCTTTTTGCTACTTTTTTGTTGTTGTTCATTGGTGTTGCTTCTATCTTTGCTGCTCTAGCTGGTGAATCGTATGGGGTGTTATTAGTCTCCTTGATGTTTTTGGGGGTTGCTGGAAGTGTTGTTTTTGCAATTCTCCAATGCCCCTTAAATTATACACTTTCCGCCGCTAAAATTGTGGTTCATACCTTATTAAAGACAAGTGTATATCAGGTAGCGAGCCTTGAACTTTTCTATCGAGATACATCCACCCTAAAAACCAAAGGCAGTACCCAGACGCTTCACCGGGTCTGTATTACCTTCAAAGATGGTCCTGATTTAGAAATCAGGCAAGACAATATTAGCTATCCCTTTGATGAATTTTATGCCATCTTTAAAGCTCATTATGCACCCCATGTGGCCGATGCCTTGCCCTGGGTTAAGAAACGAAAGAAAATTCCGTATCATCACCTTGCTACTGGCTCGGTGAACAAATTTGAATGGTACTTTACCGGCCAAAGTGCGGTTGAGGTGGCCTCGATTGAGGATATTTGTGACTGGCTGCGGGGTTGTAAGTATGAGTCTGACAAGGTGCTTTTTACGAAAAGTGATTATTGGCAACATCCGCTTGAGTTTGAAAAGCTGCGGCAGGGCGATTGTGAAGACCACGCCTTGTGGGCCTGGCGTAAATTGGTGGGCCTCGGCCTTGAAGCCGAGTATGTGTTAGGCCATTGGCAGGAGGGTTTCCATGCCTGGGTTATGTTTGAAAAAGAGGGCGAGCTTTATATTTTTGAGACCACCCGTAAATTAAGTAATATTATGATCCCGGCCCTGAAAATCAAAGACCAGTATCAACCCAAATATGGCGTTGACCACAATTTTGTAACCTACCGCTATTGGACAAAGTTTTAAGGCTCTCTGCTAATTTGCAGGGTTGCTCTATAAAAGGAGAATTCTTCATGGTACGCATACGAATTTTACTCAAGTATCATCAGAGTTGGCTTTATTTCCAGCCGGCTGATAATGTACTCTACCGCGTCGCCGACCGCTTCAACTACAGTTCAACCAGCACCGATCACGACATTGGGTTTCGATGCGCCCGATAGCCTTCTGTCAGCGGCAGTTCTGACCAGATGGCGCGCTTGTAACCTGGCATTGAATGTTTACAAGAGACTCTGATCAACTGCTTCAGCGAAATCCATCCATTTTTATTATCTCATTAGTCGACAGGATAAATTTATGAATCACTTTAAGGACAAGGTAGCTATCGTAACCGGCGGGGCGTCGGGGATTGGACGAGCCATCTGTCAGGCGTTGGGCCAACGAGAGGCGGCGGCGGTTATTGTGGCGGACATTAACGTTGAAGGGGCGCGACAAACTGCGGCGGACATCATTGCGGACGGGGGTCGGGCATACACAGTCGACCTGGATGTATCGCAAGCGGAGGCGATTCAAAATCTGGTCGATGAAACCGTCTTAAAACATGGACGACTTGATTATATGTTCAACAACGCCGGTATCGGTATTATAGGCGATACGCGGGACATGGAGCTTGAACAGTGGCGGCACCTTCTTGATGTTAATCTGTGGGGCGTTATTTATGGCACAAACAGTGCCTATCAAGTGATGAGTAAGCAAGGTTTTGGTCATATTGTCAACACCGCTTCTGCCGGTGGGTTGATGCCCCTGCCATTTGGCACAGCCTACGCCACCAGCAAGTATGCTATCGTAGGGCTTTCGACCTCGCTGCGAATTGAAGCGGCGGAGTTGGGGGTCAAGGTAAGCGTTGTTTGTCCGGGCGGTATCCAAACTGGCATCTTCGATGCGTCAACGTACCTCAAGATTAATCGAGAAGAAGCGCTGTCGAAACTCCCGACAAGCATATTGATGGACGCGGGCAAGTGCGCGGATGTCATTCTGCGAGGCGTGGCCCGCAACAAAGCCATCATCATGGTAACGGCCTTCGCCCATCTGTGGTGGTGCTTTTACCGCCTCTTCCCCGGCCTGGTAACCGCGTTGTTCGGCCAGATAGCTCAAAGGGTTCGGGCCTTACGCAGCGAATAGTGAGTAACCGTTCAGCCCCCCCTAGCGGAAACAGAGTTTCCAGGGCAATTGCGTCCCCAAACAGAGTTTGGGAACGAGGGGGCTGAATAATTACAATAGTGAGGGGTAGATGTCACCAAGTTGCAGTGACATCTACCAGTCTACAAACGGACTTAGCCCATTACCGAGAAGCTGCTTTCTTGATTAATTTCCCGGAGACGGGAGTAGAAGCCGCCATTCATGGTGTGTTTTATGTAGCGACACTTAACCTGCACCGGATCGAGATCATGATCATGCCCCTTCTCACAAGCCTCAATTAACTCGGCCATCAAGTGACCGGCCGGAGCGGCATTTTTAAATTGATTGCCGCTGCTGCCAATAGCCATATAAAAGCCGGGCAGGTCAGACTTGTCATAAATTGGCAGCCAATCGTCGGAAACATCGTACAAATCAACCAATCCTTTGGGTTGATTTGGAATTGGAAGCTCTGTAATTCTTTTTGCCAGCCGGTAAACCTGGGCTTGCCACCGTTCTTCGGTTACTTCGGGGTGGTAATTATCAGGGTCATCAACCCACTCTCTGGGGTCACACTCCGGGTCGGAACTGCCCACAATGAGGCTGTTGCCCACTTCCGGCCTAAAGTAAACGCCGTCGTCGCCGCAATGCGCTATCAGGCCATCTTGCTCATAGTTGAAACCTTTGGGCGAGGGTACGGAGTGAACCTCGTGGCGCAAAGCTCTAGTTTTGATTTTCATTCCATCCTCTACGCCGGCCAAACGGTTGATGATGTAGGAATGTGGCCCGGCAACGTTAACTACAATGGGGGCATTAATGGTGCTCCCGTCTTTGAGCGTCACCCCGGCCACCCGGCCATTGGCCTTACGCACATCGCTAACTTCAGTATTAAACAGAAATTGGCAGTCTTTGGCTTCGGCAGCCCGCATCAGGTTGTGGGTGGCTAATTGAGGATCGTTTACATAGCCGCCTTGTGAATTAAAGGTTGCTCCCGCAATTGTGCCGTGGGCTTCGTTCCAGAAGTCTTCATGGGTGGGTAATTTAGGAGGGCCGTACAAGCCGGTATTTAGAGGCAGTTGAGATTTCACCCTATCATTGTCCCAGTTTTCATAGGGAACGCCCAATTCCTGGAAATAGGTCTCTATGCTGCGATAATCATCTTGGCTGGTTTTAAGCATCAACATCCCGACTTCCCGGAATCTGGCGTGACCGCGCTCATCTTCGGCTTTTAGATAATCGGTCCAATTTTTCCAGTAGAAATACCCTTCGTGGGCCATAATAATGCCGTCGCGGGTAGAGTAGTGAAAGCGTACAATAGCGCAAGAGTTACTGGTGGAGCCATAACCGGCATCGGGCAGTTTATCAACTGTAACAACTTTGTAACCCTTCTTGGCTAACTCATAAGAGGTGGCACAGCCGATAATCCCGGCTCCGATAACAATTGCGTCTGTTGTTTGTAACATAACTTTATTCCTTTCTTGGTTGAAAAAGATTTTATGCCAGGGATGATACCACACTTTGGTCTATTTAGGAATGAGAATTAATTAACTTTATCATAGTGACCAACCCACCGACTGTAGCCTGCTCAGATATGGCTACTTCAAAAGAATACCCAACCACCAGACCACCCGACTACAAGACCAAAAGACCACATCTTAGCCCCCAAATTATCATAATTAATCAAAAAGCCTTATAATATAAAGCCATTAGACCCTTAAAGCCCACACATCAACAACTTTTTGGCACTCTGTAAACCTTATCCATTAGCTCTAAATCTGCTGAGTTTTTTTCAATCATAAATCATAAATCATAAATCGTAAATCATCTAACCCAGGACAAAAAAGATATGCCCAAATATAAAAACACACCTCAAAACCTGACTGATTTTTTAGAACTATACACCGTACCCGAACTTAAAAAGCTGGCCGGACTGATCGCCTCCCATCTCCCCACCCGCAAAGCCGACGTAATCAAAGTTATAAAAGCTTATCTGTTAAATCCCTCCGACTTACGCCAGCTTTGGCTCCAACTTGACTCAACCCAGCAAGCAGCAGTGGCAGAAGTGGTTCACGCCGCCTCCAATATCTTTGATGCTGACCAGTTTCGGGCCAAATATGGTCAAAACCCCCACTGGGGCAACCTCAGTGGTTATACTTTTTATAGAGAAAAACCACAACCCCCCTCACAACTATGGCTTTTTTTCTACCGCAAAACCATGCCGCGTGACTTAAAAGCTCTGCTCAAAACCTTTGTGCCGCCACCCCGAACCGTCCGCATAAAAACAATAGCCGATCTGCCAACAGGCATCCTGCAAACAGAGTACCAATTCGACCAAAGCACCCATAAACGGATCGAAACCACCGTAGAAACCCCCTTCGTCCGCCTGGAAACCGAAAGAGCCGCCCAGCACGACCTTAAAGCTGTGCTGCACCTGATTGATGCTGGTAAAGTTCGGGCCAGCGACAAAACCAAACGGGTCACAGCCGCCGCAGCCAAGGCAATCACCAAAATTCTACAAGGTGGCGACTTTTACCCTGCAAACGAAACGCTTGATGATTACTTTAACACCCCCGTTGGCCCGATGAAAGCCTTTGCCTGGCCCCTCATCCTGCAAAGTGCCGGGTTAGCCGAATTGGCCGGCACAAAACTACAACTAACACCCGCTGGTCGCAGAGCGCTCAATGCCCCCCTCCACAAAACAATTGAACGGACCTGGAAACGCTGGCTTAAAACCAAAATTTTAGACGAGTTCAACCGGGTCGACACCATCAAAGGGCAAAGCGGCAGAGGTAAAAGAAAGTTAACCGCAGTTGCCCCCCGGCGAGCAGCCATCGCCGAGGCACTGGCCGAATGTCCGCCCAATGAATGGATTCAATTTAATGAATTTTCACGTTATATCCAGGCCGCCGGACATATCTTTGACGTTGCTCACAACCTGTGGGAGCTTTACATTTCCGACTCTAACTATGGCAGTTTGGGTTATGAGGGTTTTGGCGAGTGGCACATTGTCCAGGCTCGCTACATGCTGGCCTTTTTGTTTGAGTATGCCGCCACAATGGGTTTGCTTGATATAGCCTACATTCCCCCCATAAACGCCCGACCTGACTATGGCGAATTATGGGGCGTGGATGATTTGCAATGTTTGAGCCGTTACGATGGTTTGATCTATTTTCGGCTCAATAACTTGGGGGCATGGTGTTTGGGCCTGACTGAAACTTATGTCACAACACCAATTGAGGAAGCCCAAATTCTACAGGTATTGCCCAATATGGATATTGTGGCTACCGGACCACTCCCGCCTGCCGATGCCCTCTTTTTAGAGCAAATTGCCGAGCAAACCTCCGACGCGGTCTGGAAACTTGACCGGGAAAAACTGCTCAAAACCGCCGAAACCGGACAAAAGGTGGCCGACATCGAAACCTTTCTAAAGGCCAAATCCGGCAGCAACCTCCCTGATACCATAACCCTGTTTTTCAAAGAAACAGCCGAACGGCTATCCAGCCTGCTAGACCGGGGCGATGCCCGCCTCATCGAAGCCAAAGATGAGGCTCTAGCCCAACTCATTGCCAACGATAGCAAACTTCGTTCCCTCTGTATGGTCGCCGGCAACCACTATATCGTCGTTCCCAGAGATAACGAAGCTGCCTTTCGACGGACCTTGCGTAAACTTGGTTATGGACTATCGGCATGAGTTACAACCCCCACAACCCCATCATCGTCCAGAGTGATAAAAGCGTCCTGCTAGAAGTGGACAGCCCTCACTACCCGGCAGCCCGGGACATTCTGGCCCGCTTTGCCGAATTGGAAAAAAGCCCCGAACATATTCATACCTACCGTATTACCCCCCTCTCACTTTGGAACGCGGCATCCTCCGGTCTAAGTGCCCAAACCATTCTGGTCGGCTTGGAAACCTATAGCAAATATCCCGTGCCCGACAATGTAAAAGTGGATATTGCCGACTATATTGACCGCTATGGCCGGGTGCAGCTTATCCGGGCGGACGACGAACTGCGGCTTACTTCCCAGGATGAAACCCTCATCATCGAATTAAGTCGTCACAAACTTCTGGCCCCTTATATTGTACAGCAACTCAATGCCCATACTCTCCAGGTTGACCCGGCCCAACGCGGCCACGTCAAACAGGCCCTGGTCAACATTGGCTATCCGGCCGAAGACCTGGCTGGGTATGTGGACGGGGAGGCCCTCACCATTCAACTAAGCCGGGTCCTAAACAACGGCCACCCCTTTACCCTGCGCCGCTACCAACAAGAAGCCGCCCATGTCTTTTACGCCGACGGCCACGCCCGGGGCGGCTCCGGGGTGATTGTGCTGCCCTGCGGAGCCGGTAAAACCGTCGTCGGTATCGCCGCAATGGCTCAGACTCAGTGCAACACCCTGGTCTTAACCCCCAACGCTGTAGCCATCCGCCAGTGGATTAACGAACTGCTAGAAAAAACCAGCCTGACCGAAGATCAAGTGGGCGAATATTCCGGCCAGCGTAAAGAAATCAAAGCGGTAACCATCTCCACCTATCAAACTGTTACCTATCGCAAACGTGGCACCAAAGGCCGTGGCTACGCCCTGTTGGAACAATATCCTCACTTTGACCTCTTTGACCAACGTGATTGGGGCCTGATTATTTATGATGAAGTCCACTTATTACCCGCCCCGGTCTTCAGGATGACGGCTGAACTCCAGGCCCGGCGGCGTTTGGGTCTGACCGCTACCCTCATCCGCGAAGATGGCCGCGAAGAGGATGTTTTTTCACTGATTGGCCCCAAAAAATATGATGTGCCCTGGAAAGAGTTGGAAAAACAGGGCTGGATTGCCACTGCCGACGTCGTTGAAATCCGTATCCCTCTGCCTGACGAACAGCGCCTGAATTATGCCCTGTCCGACACCCGCCAAAAGCACCGTCTGGCCGCCGAAAATCCCCGCAAAGATGAGGTGGCCCACCAACTGCTGACCAAACACGCCGCCGATCAGGTTATTATTATCGGGATGTACGTAAATCAACTTGAAACCATCAGCCGTCGCTACGACATCCCCCTTATTACAGGTAAGACCACCGTCCGGCAGCGTCGAAAGCTTTTTGATCAGTTTAAAGCCGGTCAATTGCAGCGCTTGGTAGTCTCCAAAGTGGGTAACTTTGCCATTGACCTGCCCAACGCCAACGTTATGATCCAGATCAGCGGCACCTTTGGCAGTCGCCAGGAAGAGGCCCAACGCCTGGGTCGGATTTTACGCCCCAAGACAGACGGACAACTGGCCCACTTCTATACCCTGGTCACCAAAGACACCCAGGATCAGGAGTTTGGAGCCAAACGCCAGCTTTTCCTGACCGAGCAGGGCTATCGCTACACCATCCTCTACGCCAATGAGGTCACGGCCTACGAACCAGCCCTGCCAGGAGTATCAGTATGACCACCTTAGAAACCCTGAACAAAACCGACTTAAACGAAGTCCTTAAAACCAAAAGCCTCAGCAGAGCGCGTAGCTATGTCAGCCGGGTGCAAGAGGCCACTCGTGCTGGGACAACACTCACCGCCCGGATCACCGGCTCCGGCCTGTATCAGGTAGAAATCGAGGTGGATGGCGGCATCCATGCTCACTGTAGTTGTCCTTACAATTGGGGCGGCTACTGCAAACATATTGGGGCGGTGCTGCTCAAGTGGATACAATCGCCCGGTGCTTTTGCGGTCAAAGAAGCCCCGCCACAAGCCGACAATTTCCCCATCCGGGCCTTGCCGGTCAAACCCCCGCGCGCCCACCGTCCCCAGGAGCAGCCTTTTTGGCTCACCACCTCCCTGGCCCAACGCCAACAGACCGATCAGTCCCAACTACTCAAATGGCTGGATATGCACAGGATACAAGAGCTACGCAGCTTGGCTAAAAAACGAGGTTGGGCCATTACAGGAACCCGAAAAGCCGACATTGCCCAGCAAATATTTGAATATATGACCGACCCAGCCAAAATTCTTAAAGCCATCCGCACCCTGGACAACGAACATCTCCAGGTGTTTTTGGCTATGGTTCTGCTGGGCAATGAGCGCAAAATCCAATTTGAGGATTTGAAGCGCGTGGCCGAGCTTTGGGGACCAGTAACCGGTCACGAAGATATAGAAACCTACACCGACAATCTGTACCAGCAAGGATTGGCAATGTCGAGCCTGGTTGAGCAAAGCTACTCCCACCAGCTCGATTTTGTGCCGCCCATCCTTATTCGCCAACTGCCGCCGTTGCTAACTCGCACCATCCCGGCTACACCGGAGCCTACTGTTGACCCAGCTACCGGCAATCAGCGCCTGGCCGATCCCCTCGAACTGGTTCGAGCGGCCTACCAACTCACCGTGATGTTGGAACAAAACCCGGTCTCTTTGCGCCCCCCCATGCCCAAACTGCATCTAGCCAAATATTATAAGGGCCTGACCAATTGGGATTATGATCCGCATGAAATTTCGACCCTTAAACAGCAAGATAAGTTTCAGGACTCTGGGGACTTAACCCTAAAAGTGCCTCCGCCAGCCCCGATGCTGCCGGACGAAGCCATTGAACGCTTGGCCCCGTTAGTGGGCGGGCAAGTAAAACTGGAATTTATCTACGCCCTGCTGGTCGCCGCCGGATTGTTTCAACCGGGTAGCCCCACCACAGTCTGGGCCGAGGTCAAAGAGCAATTTTTGCGCCGCAACGAACTGACCCAACGCGCCACTCTGGCCCGGGTTTATTTCCGGATGACAAATTGGAGCGAACTGTGGTCGGTACTGCGGGTCGAAAAGGATATCCGGCTCCGGCGTTTATGGAGTTTTGCCTCTAGTATCACCCCCAACCAGCTGCGGACCGACCTGACCGGCTTCAGACAGGGTGTCTTGCGAGTACTGGCCTGCCTGCCCGATAACGAATGGGTTCAGATGAACGACCTCTACATCTTGCTACAAACCATCTGGCCCCGTTTTGACCAGACAGCCGCAGAGCCTCACCGCCGATATCACATCTACACCGGCAACTACGACATGCCAGGTTGGTTCCTGGCCCGCAGTAATTCCGTCGAGCCTCTCTCCTCCGCTGGGTCGGACTGGAAACTGGCCCAATGGAACTTTATTTTACAAATGATAACTGGCCCCCTGCACTGGCTGGGCCTGGTCGATCTCAATTTTAAGGACAGCCTGCTGCTGGAAATACGCCTGCATAGCTTGGGCGACCTGTATTGGGACCGGCTGGAAGCACCCAGCGTTCCCCACCCCACCGCAACTCAGCCCCAAGCCAAACCAACTGCGCCAGACGAGGCTGTGGTTATAGACCACCATACCATCAAGATCAATCCCTCGGCCATCGATGCCGAAGCCCACAGCCTGCTGGATAAAATCGCCCGGCTGGAAGATATCACCCCCGATATTTTTACTTATATTTTGAGCAGTCAAGCCGTTCATACCAGCTTTGAAGAAGGGTTAACTCTGGACAATATTCTCGCTGATTGGGTGCAACTACTGCCCATTCCCATCCCGGAGTCGATCCGCAGCCAACTCTCCGCCTGGTGGCAAGCGTATGGACAGGTACGGGTTTATGAAAATGTTACCGTCATTGAATTTAATGACGATTACACCCTCACCGAGATGAAGGCAGTCACCTCGCTAGAACAGCGCCTCATCGCCGAAATTTCGCCCCGCCTGGTCCTGATCCCCCAAAAGGCTATCGAACCCTTAACCATTGAGTTAGAACAAGCAGGTTATACCCCAAAACAAACAAAGGGTGTTTAAGTTATGAAAATTGAAATCATTGACTGAGAGCAGTTTTGTCTTGAATGTGCTGCGCCCGTTGATAGTTGACAGCGAAGCCGAAGTCAGGCAAAATATCTCTCAATGCCTGGATTGATGCCCGCCTGCCCAAAACCGAAAACGGCAATGAGCGTGAAACAGCGGGCGGGCGAATAGAGACAATACCGGAAACAACGAATAACCTTCCCCAATCCCCCATTCTATGCTATAGTAATCCTAAAATGAATTGTACGAAGGTGATGTTACAAAACCTACTTGTAGCTGTTTTCGTTTGACAAAACATTAACCCTAAATTTTCATTTATGCTCTCGTACAAATGGAATAGGATTATTATAAAATCCGGACAATTTGTTTCTTCCTGGAATGTAGCCAATGAGCAACAATATCATAACTTTACTTGATGCCTATAATGCCAACATCTTACATGAGATGGCCCAAGTAGCCGGCCTGGATACCACCAGCAAAGGTAAAAAAAAGCTGCGTAAAAAAGAGTTGGTGGCTAAACTCCAGCAAGAGTATTTTACCAAAGAGCGGGTGCTGGCCTCGCTAGAACACTTGACTGAACAAGAACAGACTGCTCTGGATCGGCTCATGCTGCGCGGTGACACAGTTCCCACCCGCAGCCTGCAGCGAGAATTGATCCGGGCTGGTCTGGCCTCCAAGGCTCCGGAACCGGAGCGGAAAGGACGCTATTATCATTCAGGGGTCTCTTATGCCAACGACTATGTTGGCCAGCCCTATCGCCCCGACTCAACTGTGTTTGAGGATATCATCGCCCGTCTAACCTATCATGGCCTGGTATTTAGCCACATGTCCGGCCCTAATGCGGGTGGGGCCAAATTGCAATATCACCCAGCCTCAATGCTGTTTATCCCGCCGGAAATCCGGCCCTACCTACCCGACCCCGACCCACTTAAGGCCAAGTTGGCCGCCTGGCAGCCGGCCAGAGTTTATACCACCACCCCCGACCTTTTTTTGCGGGACCTATATCTCTATTGGGATTTTGTCCGCCAAAACGAAGTCTCCCTGCTTAAAACTGGCTATATAGCCAAGCGGATGCTAAAGAGCATCAATGGCATTTTATTGTCATCAGACCCCCGGCTAGAAAAGGCCCGCCGGGAGGATGATACCAGCCATATTTATCTACTCCGGCAATTGTTAGAACAGTTGAGATTACTGGATACGAGCGGGAACCGGCTGCGGCTGTCCTCAAAAGACCCGCTCCACATTCCCGATTTCTGGAGTCAACCGCTTGTTAATCAGGTGAGCCGCTGTCTGGAGGCCTGGCCCTCGCTGACCGCTTTCAAAGAGTTGAGCAGCAGCAACGCCACAAAGTATGGGGCATCCCTTTTAACAGCTCACCGGGCGGTGCTAAAGGCCCTCAAAACCTTGCCAGACAAGATATGGCTTGAAGCAGATGAGCTTTTGGAACAGCTACAGACAGAAAATGTTGATTTCTTGCTGCCCGACCATAGCAACGTTGAAAACCAGCAGTACAGTAACTATTATTACAACCGCTATGGCGGCGCTTCTTTTTACGGTAAACCGGCGGATTTGCTTGATATCTTTGAACGGTTAGAGGCTAATTTTATCAACGCTTGCCTGGATGACTTTTTATATCGCCTGGGCATCGTTGAGTTGGGCAGCGCGATTGAAACCGGGGAACAGAGTTCGGACAAAGAGCAGCTTAAAACATGGGATGCCTTTAGGCTGACCCCTCTGGGCCGGGCAGTTTTGGGTAAACAAGCCGCATTGCCCGATGCCCCAACCCATACCGGTAAAATGGTCATTCAGCCCAATTTCCAGATTATGGCTATTGGCCCGCTGGCCCTGAATGTTCTGGCCCGGCTGGATCTGTTTGCCCAACGGGAACAGGCCGACCGGGGCGTGTTTCAGTACCGGCTCTCCAGAGAGTCGGTCTATCAGGCCCAACAACTGGGCTGGCCGGTGGCCGAAATTATCGGATTTTTGGAACAGACCGCCGAAACCGATCTACCTCAAAATATTCGTCGCTCGCTGGAAGAATGGGCTGGTCACCATGAGCGGATTGTGTTCCGCAGCGGGGTCAGCCTGCTACAAGCGGCCAGCACCGACCTGCTGCAACAACTGCTAACCGAGTCACCCGCCGCCAAACATCTGGCCCGGCCCGTCGCCGACAATGTGGCCTTAATAAAAAACAAACAACAGAAGCCATTGGTAGCTACTCTGCTTGAGCAAAACTTGCTGCCAGCCATTAGTGGAGCCGACCCATCTGCCGCCGACCAGAGCGTTATCATCCAGGCGGATGGCCTCATTCAGCCAGTTCATGCCGTGCCCAGCCTGCATTTGCGTGGCCGGCTGGCCCAGATTGCAGCAGAAACCGCACATGGCTGGCAATTGACCGCCGACTCAGTCCGCCGCAGCGGTGGCAGCCGCAACCAGGTCAACCGTTTGTTGGACGAACTGAGAAAGCTACATCGTGGCCTGTTGCCAGAGCCATTGGTAAGCCAGCTAAAAGCCTGGGGCAGCTACTACGGCCAGGCCGCCGCCGAAACCTTAACCCTCATTGAGTTCAACGACCCGATTGCGCTACAGGAACTGAGCCAACATCCCGCTTTGCAAGCCGATTTAACACCTTTCTCCGCCGGTGAGCGTACCCTGGCTGTCATCCCTACCAACCGGCTGCCTGAAGTAAAAGATATTCTGGCTGGTTTTGGAGTAGAAGTAAAAGAAGGATTATCCGCTTTGTTTTAAGCTGAAGAGCGGAAAGGCTCCCGGACCAGCCGGTTTCTATTGCCAAATTAGAGCAGACCTGGAACAATTTGTGGGGGGATTGGTATGACATTGTAGCTGAAGCCTCCCTGGACGATGGCGAATATATTATTCAAGAACACCATTGGGAATCACCCTTTTTTGATCACACAGCGGTAATTGATAACCTGGAGCAAGCAGCAAAAAAGATGCGTCCCTTGCTTCAGATCGCCTTTGAACATCACCGTCGCCGGAATCTATGGAAAGCAATGGCCAAAGTGGGGTTGAAATAAGAAAATAAGAGTCCACTTGTTCCCAAACTCTGTTCATCCCCTCCTCGTGCCTAAACTCTGTTCATCCCCTCCTCGTGCCTAAACTCTGTTTGGACACGAAGAGGGGTATTTTTTTAGTCCGGTGTTTCAGAAGAAGTTGAATATGATTTAACGATAATCGGTAAGAATATGGTTCCATCAGAGCCATCCCTGTCGTTTAATTCTGTGGTCAAGGCCATTTTGGCTGATACGTCGGTATCGCCCTCTGAGGTGAAGGTAATGGTAATGGTCTCAGATGTACCGATGATGGCATTGGCCGGGATATTGATGGTCACGACATAACTTGACATAGTGTGAGCCGGTAAAGGACCTATGACAGGTGGTAGGGAGGCTATCCAACTGCTACCGCTGATGGTTAGGTGGAAGGTGTCGGTGGTATTGCCGGTATTGGTTACTTGTAAGGTATGGGTGATACTATGGCCGGGAACGCCGGACTTAACCTTGCTAGGGTTAAGGGTTAAGCTATAGACAGAACTGGCGGTAGTGGTTAACCAGGCGGTAGCGCTTTGGCTGGTATCACCTTGCGAGGTGACTGTAACTGTCATAGTATCGCTGGCCCCGGCCAAAGCATCAGCCGGAATGTCGACTCTAACCACGGTATTGGTCCTGCCATTGGCTGCTAAGGGGCCAACCTCTTGCGGTGAGGCGTTACTAACCCAGGTATTGCCGCTAAGTTTGACCTCAAAGCTATCGGCCAAAGTACCTATGTTGTGAACCTCCAGGGTGTAGAAAACAGGGAGTTTGGGGATATTGGCTTCAGAGGCATAGCTTGGAGCAAGATTTAACCCATAACTACTGCCCACCGACGTGGTCAATGTGGCTGTAGCTGTTTGGCTTGCATCACCCTGAGAAGTGGCCGTAATGGTAGCCGTGTCTTTGTCACCCTGAAGCGCGTTAGCTGGAATCAAAACCATTAACTCCAGCTCTTGACTTGTTCCAGCGGGCAAGGGACCAACCACAATAGCGGTCGGTCCGGCCTCTTTAGCCAGCGAGGTAACAACCAGCCAACTATTATCCGCCACGCTGATGTTAAAGGTATCCGTTGTATTGCCACTATTGGTTATGGTTAGGGTATACGTTACCAACCCGCCCGGATTGCCGGATTTGGCGGCCTGGGAGGGGGAAATCATAACCCCGTATGCCGTATTGGCCGTTGTGGTTAACAAAGCTTGCTCTGATTGAGTAGCCGCTCCTTGGGAGGTCACGGTAACAGTTGCTATATCCTGAGAATTGCCCAGAGCATTAGCTGGGATCGTTATAACCACGTTCAGGTTCTCCCCTGTTCCAGCGACCAATGGCCCTATTGTGGCCGGGGCAACCGTTGACCAGCCCTTGATGCTGCTAAAGTTTACACTATAGGTATCGCTTGTGCTACCAGTGTTGGTTACATGCAGGGTATAGGTCACGCTTTTGCCCGGATCAGTGCTTAAGGCCGCAGTTGGGGGTTCGAGTTCAAGCCCATAAGCCACAACTGTCATGGTCACGGGAATACTGAAGGGATTGTTAAGCGGATCATCACTATTAACCAGAAGTGAGGCATAATATTTACCAGTTTGGGTGACAACAGTAGCATCAAAAGTGACATCAATGGATTGCGAGCCGCTATTAGCTGCTAATGTACCGTTGACTGGGTTTTCAGATAGCCAGGGGACATCCATGCTTAAGGTCTCAAAACGAGCAAAGCCTGTCCCACTCTCTCCTTGCACCAGATATATACCGCTAACTCCACTTTGTCCTACATAGGCCAAACCACCATCGTTAACCGAAAATAGGGACAGGGTAGATACACTCCAGGTTTCGGCCTTTAAATCAAAGGCGTACCAGTTGCTACCGCCATAAGAACCATAAGTGTAATAAACCTCATCAACCGGATCAATGGCACTGCCTAAAACCGTTCCTCCCGGAACTGAGGTTAAGGTTGTCCAGCTATTTGAGATGATATTATATTTAGCAAATCCTGTCCCTGAGCTACCATAGATGGTGTTATTGATATAACTCAATCCGCTCCAGGTAGAGAAATAGAGTGGTGAATTGGCCAACGTTGTCCAGCTATTGCTGTCGGGGTGATACCGTTTTAAGGTATTAGCTCTTACCAGATAAAGGTAGGTTCCATCACTGGCAATATTGCCTGTCGAGCCAATATTATTGCTTAAGGTTGTCCAGCTATTGGTGGCAATATTGTAAACACCTAATTGGGTGCTATTTCCGGTGTAAACAGTGTAAATCTTACCCTTGAGATAAGCGGCTCCCCCATTATTGCCACTATACAGGGAGCTGCTGGCCAGGGCTGTCCAACTGTTGGCATAGGGGTCATAACGATAAAAAGCGGTTCCCTGATTTTGTTGAGCGTAAATATAGCCGCTGTTTGGATCAACGGTAACGCTGGTTAACGGAACGGGGCTGGCGGCTTTGCTGCTGAAATCACCAACGGCGGTGGGATAGTGACCGGATACCTCACTGGAAACCAGTTGACCACTATTGTTTAGGCCAAAAGATTGGCTGGCTAAATTTGCATCAAAGGGTAGTTCACTTAAATTGGGGAAAGCTAAGGTTAGGCTATAACCTCGGTTGGCTTCCATTAATTGGAAATCAGTACTATACGCGCCCGTATTGATAAGGGTTAGGGTTGTTGTACTTACAGCATTTAAGGGCAACTCGGCTTGTAAAGCCTGTGGTGTAACCGTAAGGCAGGGTTGAAATAGGCGCAGGTCGAAGTTTTGGGTGGTGGTTACCTGTCTGGTGACGATTATGTTGCTTACGGTTTGGGTAATGTATCCGCCATGACCGACAGTCGCCGTTAAGGGGCTGTTGGCTTCATCCAGCCAAATTGTGTAAGTGCCACTGATATCCGTGCTAAGGTTCCAACTCGACCCACTGTTGTTTTCAAAGAGGATATTGGCATTTTCTAAGGCTGTACCAGGCATATCACACTGCTTCAAGCCTGTTACCTTACCTGTCACCTTACCCGAACTGGGCGAAGCGATAACAGTCATCGTGACCGGAACATTGACTGTGGCTTTGTAGGGGTCATTATTATTTGCCCGCAGGGTAGCCTCATATCTACCCAATTGAGTAACTTTTGAAGCATCAAACGTAATAGTGATGGGCAGCGTGCTGTAAGCGGGTATAGTGCTGCTAATCGGGTCTTCGGAGAGCCAGGGTACATCACCACCTACTTCAGCTAAAGCTCTATAAGCATCAATTCGCCCTGAGCCATATACATTATTGGGTGGGCCTGCACTACCACACTGTCCATTGGCAATACCCAGTGCTGTTTGTTTTATGATGGTAGCGGTTTGGTCGATTTGCCCAATGAGGCCTTTATTAGCTGACCACATTAAGGCCACCAGCCCGGCTGTGTGGGGGCTGGCCATTGAGGTGCCACTGATACTATTGAAACTCGTATCACTGCTTCGCCATGCTGAACGGATGCTTACGCCAGGTGCGCTTATATCCGGCTTAATAACCCCAAATGTGGAAGCCCCCCGGCTGCTAAACGAGGCGATATTATCACTGCTATCTGTTGCTCCGCTGGCAAAGGATTGGGGATAATCGCCGGGAGAGCCGGCTGTATTGCAGCTTGAGCCACTATTACCAATAGAGAAGGCTGGGAAGATACCGGCTGCCCGCCAGGCATCAACATAACTCATATACCAATTACTGCCACCGCCTCCTCCCCAGGAATTATTGACCACATGGGGCCGTTTGCTTGGATCGGCCGTGCCCCTGTTACCTGTTAGGTTCCAGGGGGCCAATATCCACTCTGCAGCCGAGATCAGGTCGGCCTGTGAACATGAGCTATTATCACACCCTTGGGTAGCAATCCACTTGGCGCCGGGTGCCACCCCAATCTGATTGCTGCTCCCGTCATCACCGACCATGGTGCCCATGGTGTGGGTGCCATGACCGTTACTGTCGGTTGGTTGAGTATAGACCGCGTCGGGGTCCCACCAATTGTAATTATGATCATAGCTGCCACCACCTTGATTGCCACGGTATTGGTTTACCAGAGTATTGTGGCTATAACGAACACCGGTGTCGATATTAGCAATCACTATATCTTCGCCATGTACACCGAATTCACTCCAGACCTGGTCAGCTCCAATTTTTGTGATATTCCATTCAGTACTGTTGATGTTAGCTAACTCTTGACCAGGCAGGGGTTCCGGTACGGGGTAACTGCGTACCGCCTGAATGGCAGCGACCTCTGGTCTGGCGGCCAAGGCTTCGATAACATTGCCGGAGCCTTTCACATACATCATATTGACGATGTAATGGGATTGAACATGGCTTGCTTCTCCCGATTGGACTGAGTTTTGCACCATAGCCAGGGCGCCAGCTTGACTGGATGTAGCCACCTCCCGTAAGGTTTTTAAGACATAAGCCCCTCGCTTGGCCCAATCCTCGATGGTATAGGCTGGTTGAAGATCGGCCTGTTCATAAAAGAGAACAAAAAACTCGGCTTGAGCATCGGCAGACTCTTGCAGATTAAGCCATACCTGCTCTTTAACCTTTTCCTCTGACGTAAGGGTTATAATCTGCGGAGAGCCAACCGATAGCTGTAGCGGGGTAAATTGCCCCTCTATTTCAGCGAGATTGACTTGCAGGCTTGCCGGACCGTTATTTTGGATGGTCATGGTGCGGGTTAGGCTTGCTCCCAAGACTAAGGTTTCGTCGTAGGCCTTAGGCGTGACCGTAATATCTGGTGCATTGAGCAACAAGGTTATGTTGTGGGTTGTGGTCAGGGCTGGGTTAATGGTGACGTTTTGGGTATGGGGTAGATAACCTGCGGCTGAGATAGTGACACTATACACTCCATTTAATACCCACCAACTATAATGACCAGCGGCATCAGTTGTATCCGAAATAATGCTGCTGCTCCCGGATATGACGTTGACCAGCGCTCCTTCCAATACTCCACCAGGCCGATCACTGCTGACAATACCCTCAAGTCGGCCCATATTGGGATCAGGTTGAACCGTCATAGTTACGGGGATATTGGGCAGATTGTAAGGTGTATCGTGTTCAATTATCAATTGGGCAAAGTATTGACCCGGTTGGGTGACTTCCGGAACACCGGCATCGAAGGTGATGCTGATGACCTGCTGGGCTGAGATAGCCACCGTGCCGGAAATTGGTGCTTCGGAGAGCCAGGGGACATCGGTGGCAAAGTGGCAGGCCAAATTGTCATCCAGGTTTTGGTTGGCGTTAATACGTGTGTTGTTAGAACCACCAGCCCCCCAGATTTTATTGGCTACACAGTCGCCAGCTATACCTACAGCCGGTAGGGGTATACTCTCATCGTCATCGGTCCAACTGCCGCCTGGCCAAGTCGTCGGGTTGTAAATTTCGGTAGAATCCCAGGCCGTCCAAATACCGCCATTGCCCCCTCCACTAACAACATAAATATAATCTCCGTACCAGACAAGCAAAGGGCTCATACGTTGCCTTTGAAGTTGTGGTCCGCTGCTGTCCCAGACATCATTGAACGGGTTATAACGTTGCACCGTATTGGATGAAACCCCACCGATTTGGTAAATATAGTTGTTTACTGCCACGGTCGCACCGTAAGAATTGGCTGTTGGCATGGTGGCTAAAGGACCATTCCATTGGTCTATGGCCGGATCATATACCCAGGTTTGATTGTTGTTAGGTGTCGGGTTGCCACCAAAAGCGTATAGTTTGCCATTCCAGGTAGCCAGCATTGGCGTACGTGCCTGGGGCCAAGTACTTGCTGTCCAACTATTGTTTGTTATGTCATAGATTTGAAAATTGTTGGTATGAACCGAACCAGTATAACCTCCAACTAAATAAATATAGTTGCCAATACAGACACTCTCCATGTTGGCCAGGGCAATCGGCATAGGGGCCAGAGTTGTCCATGAGTCGCTGGCTGGGTCATATTGCAACGATTCATTGAGTACATTACTGTAATTTCCCCAACCGCCAAAGATATAATAGCTTTGACCATCACAACTTACCCCTGCGGCGCGATAGCGGGGACCGCTTGGGATAGGCGCACCACCTGCCCAGATAGTCGGTAACAAGGTGTTTGAGCCATTAGGAGCAGCTTCAGAGGGGTCCCAGTAAATCACCTGCTGCGGTTCGTATACTAACTTTTGACCAAGAGACAGATTGGTAAAACCCTGGTCTTTTTCTTTTAATTCAAAAGATGCCATGAGAATGCCGCGGTTTGTGAGGGTCAAGGGCAAGGTTTGGTTTTGGCCTAAAGCCACTGTTGTAGCCAAACCCAATGGGGTAACAGATAGTTCTCTGACAGGTAGATTGAAATTTTGTTGGACGGTACTATTTTGAATGATGGTTGCAGTTTGAACATCTGGGCCATAATTATTACTGCTGATGGTGGCGGTTAGGGTGTGGCTACCGGGGGAATCAAGCATCTCATAATAGCCACTTATATCTGTTGTTCCTTGCTGACCACTATCTGATTTGACAGTAGCCCCGGAGAGCGGCAAGCCGGTATTGTCGTCATAGACAAAACCAACGAGGCGCCCGTGGGTAAAGGGAACACAGGTTGTAAGTTTCACCTCATCAATAACATACCCATCGCTCGTAATGGGGGAGTCGCCGTAAAATTGAAATTTAATTTGGAAGTGATCGTTGAGCGTCAGGCCGTTGGCCGCGGCAGCGGCGCTAATATCTATAACATCATTACGGAAGGTCGTTGGTCCGTTATTAAAGGATAGGACCTCGTACCACGTCGTGCCGTCATCATCACTTATAAAAACACCGTCTTGGGTGTGGTTTTCATCATTAAATTCTCGCCACCAAAAATCTAAAAGGATGTCCGTTGAAGCGGATAGATTTTGGGTCAGGATGATTGCTGCTGTCGAAAATCTTCCATTTGAAGTGCCATTATCTAACAAGGTACTATAAGTGCCGCTATAGGGGTAGCTGTTGCTCACCCTCACCCGGCCATCATTAGTTGTAAAGGTACTCCAATTGGGGCCTAAAGTACCGCTTTCAAAACCATCGCCAAAAATAGAGACCTCTTCATAGCCTAAGGGACAACTTTGACTAAACTTTGCTTGTAAAGCAAAGTTTTGAGTTGTATGGCCCATTAGCGGCCCCACGCTCTGGCTTTGGGAGATATAGTTGGTGGCTCCCACATTGAAGTTGTAAATAGAGCCAGCCGGCAGGGCCACACTGTAAGTGCCGGAAAGTGGGTCTGTCCATATAGTACCGCCAGGATAACCATCGATGTTAAGGCTGGCGTAAAGGGGTATACCGCTATTAACATCGCTAATGACACCGGATACCGTATATGTTGGAACTTGAGTTAATGAAATATTTAAGGTTGTGGTGGTGCCTGACATGACAGACACATTGCTAATGTTGTGAGGTAAGTAACCATAAGCCGTGGTGGTTATGATATAAGTATTGCTAAAAACCTGTAAGGCATAGTCACCTGCTACATTGCTGTTTGTTTGCCAGCTTTGGGTCGGGCTGGAGGTAGCTTTAATGGTAGCGTTGGCAATGGGGGTCACTGAAGCCCCATCCGTAACTGTGCCGACCAACATACCAGCACCACCATACTCTAATACTTTTTGGGTAGCGGCCAGGGCATCCATAGTCCCATATCCCCAATCATTATTAGGGCCAAGGGTATAGTCGCCGCCGCAATTGGAACCAGCTTGACCGCTCAAAGGGACAGCCGTATCGATGATAATTTGTACAGTTTCAGTTACCATCCCTTGTAGGCCGGGGTTGGCCGACCATAATAAGCCGATCAGGCCGGTGACATGCGGGCCGGACATGCTGGTGCCACTCCAACTGGCATAGGTGTTGCCCGGTAGGCTGGAGCGAATATTTTGTCCCGGGGCCATAATGTCAGGCATAAAATCGGACGGATAAAGGTCTGATGCTCCACGACTGCTAAACCCCGTCAGGCTTCCGGGCAAGCTGCCACCACTATGATTAACTGAGCCAGTGGTTAAGGATTGGCTATAATCACCCGGCGAACCCAGAGTTTGACAGCCCGGTCCATCATTGCCAGCCGAGACTTCAACTAATATGCCAGCGGCTTGCAGGGCTGCAATTTCATCTTCAAATTGGGGCCTATTGCCTCCCCCATACCCCCAGGAATTATTAATTGCATCGGGGGCCAGGTCAGGACGCGGATTGGCCCTACTGAAGTCCCAAGGGGCCAAGTCCCATTGAAAACAGGTGGTAAAGGTCAGGTCACTGCCACTACCACTGTTGGTCATATTTTTGCAGTGAATGGTTTTGGCTCCCGGAGCCATCCCAATTTGATTACTGCCGCCATCATCACCCACCATTGTGCCGGTGGTGTGGGTTCCATGCCCATGCCCATCGCCGGGAATGGTGGGGTAAGTTCCGGTGGCATCCCACCAACTGTAATTGTGGTCAGCCGTAGCCCCGTTCCAACCACGATATTGGTTAATGATGGTGGGATGGTTCCAACTTAACCCGGTGTCATTGCCAGCCAGCACAACGCCGTTGCCGGTATAACCCATAGCCCAAACTTGATCTGCTTTTACAAAGCTAAGGTTTGATTCGATGGCCGCTATATGGAGCGGCGGTAAAGGGCTAATATCAGGCTCATCAAGTTGAAAGGTGTGGTTGGCCGTAATTCGGGCCACATCAGGCCGTGAAGCAATATTGAGTAAGGTATTGAGGTTTCCGCTTTGAACATGGACTTTATTGCTAATATAAAAGGATTGATAACTTAACCCTTGCTGGTCAAATTCCTCCAAAAGTAATTGTTGAGAGTCGGCGGCAGTTTGGCGTAACGTTTCAAAAACAAATCTACCCTTTTCCTCTTTTGTAAGAAGTTGGTAAGCTGGGCTGAGGTCGGCTTTTTCCACCATCCAGACAAAAAAGTCACTTTGGCCGGCAATGTTTACGCTTTGTAATAAAGCCGGTTCTATCTTGTCTGCCGGGTCGTCTTGAGCAGCAGCTGCGCTTGTCAATTCTTGGGCTTGAATGTTGCTCGCTATTGGCCGAGTTGCTTGTACCTGGTAAGGTTGAAGCAATAATCCCAGTAACAATAAAATAAAAAGTAATCCTATCCAAGTTTTGCGTGAACCCATAATACCTCCAGTGAGTTTTTTATTGAGACAAATTATTATTTTACTGATGATAGGTAATTTGTAAAAATAAGCTATCATTAGGTTAATCGCCGTAAATTTTGGGCCAAAAACATTTTGAGACCTTTATAACATGAGTAATGGATGCCAATTAAAATTCGTCATTTATAATAAAAACTAAAGGACCCTCTTAACTATATCACAAAAAAAGACTTTTTTTGTGAAGGTTTTGTGAAGGTTTCTAATTTAAACCTAAAGTTGGCTTTTCTGATAAAGATAGGGGGAAGACAAACGCTATGTCAAATTAAAAAAGTTGTGCCGAGACATAAGGTTTTGAAGACTAGCCCATCTTTGGTAAAATGATAGCCTGACTAAACCAAGCAATATCAAGGAGAAAGTAATGGATGCTTCACCCGCTATAAATTATACTCCGTTTGAAATGGCTGCCGCCCGGCAAGCTTTTCAACAAGCCTACCCGGCCTTTGAAACCACTCAACTTTTAGATGAGTTACGCCAACAGGATTATGCCCGTCTGGACAAAAACAATCAGATTTACCTCGACTACACTGGTGGTGGACTGTATGCCGCCTCGCAACTTGAGCAGCATGTAACCATGCTCAATGAGGGCGTTTTTGGCAACCCCCACTCTAAAAATCCTACCTCTATGGCCATGACCCATTTGGTAGAGCAGGCCCGGGATTATGTGTTAACTTTTTTCAACGCCTCTCCGGATGAGTACATGGCAATTTTTACCCCCAATGCCAGTGGGGCCCTCAAATTGGTGGGCGAGTCTTATCCTTTTCAACCCGGCGGACGCTTTTTGCCCGCCTTTGATAACCACAACTCGGTTAACGGCATCCGCGAGTTTGCCCGGGCCAAAGGTGCGGACGTGACTTACATTCCCAGCATACTGCCAGAACTGCGACTTGATACCGACAAACTCAGCCAACAGTTGGCCCAAACCCAACCCAACAGTTACAACCTCTTTGCTTACCCGGCTCAATCCAACTTTACCGGTGTGCAACATTCGCTGGAATGGATTGCCCAAGCCCAGGCCCAGGGCTGGGATGTGTTGCTGGATAGTGCGGCCTTTGTCCCCACCAACCGCCTGGATTTAAGCGTTTGGAAGCCCGATTTTGTGCCCCTATCTTTCTACAAAATCTTTGGTTATCCCACTGGTGTGGGCTGTTTGTTGGCCAAAAAATCGGCTCTAAAAAAGTTGCAACGCCCCTGGTTTGCTGGTGGAACCATCACCAT